>Ga0257116_1000275_pt1 | contig 53948 bp, 47 predicted proteins | sample SI112_120mmetaG_FD_190150 | JGI IMG/M metagenome (GOLD analysis project Ga0257116, IMG submission 190150) | Marine microbial communities from Saanich Inlet, British Columbia, Canada - SI112_120m | ecosystem: Environmental > Aquatic > Marine > Inlet | place: Canada: British Columbia | collected...
GGGCTTCCGGAACTGCAACCAGGAGTCCACCGCTGGTTTGGGGATCCAGCATTAATTCCTGCTGTGTCGTGGAGCAGCCTTCAGCAAAACTCCAATTATTTTCGACCAGAGTCCGATTAGTTTGATTAACTCCGGTTGTGACTCCGCGCTCGTACATTTCTTGGGCTTCATTCATGATTGGAATAGAGTCCAATGTGATTTTAAAGGACAAGTCCGGACCGCTTAGCATTTCCAGGGCATGACCCGCAAAGCCAAATCCTGTTATATCTGTTGCAGCATGAATCTCAAAATTCGCAAATACTTCTGCAGCTGTTTTGTTGAGTACAATCAAGGAGTCAAGGCATTCCCCTAGGGCCTTTACTGAGACTAATTTTTTGAGATTAGCATTAAATAAAACTCCGCTGCCGAGAGCCTTAGTCAAAATTAGTTGATCCCCCGGCTGTGCACCGCTGTTTCGCCAAATCTTTTCAGGATGTACCATCCCGGTAACAGTCAGGCCAAATATTGGTTCATCGTTATCAGTTGTGTGACCGCCTAAAAGAACGGCACCGGACTCTGTTATTTTCTGCAATGCTCCGGATATAATTCCTGTTAAAATTTCAGGATCAAGTTTATCTGCAGGAAAACCAGCCAGATTGAGACAAGATAATGGTTTGCCGCCCATTGCGTAAATATCACTCAAAGAGTTGGCGGCCGCGATTTGTCCGAACAAATATGGATCATCAACTGGTGGGGTGATAAAATCAGCGGTGAATACCAGAGCTTGTTCATCATTCAGACGATAAACCCCGGCGTCATCACTGGTGTCAAAACCAACCAGCACATTCTTGTCTATATTTTTTGGCAAAGAAGCCAGCAGTTTCTTCAATCCGACCGGACTGAATTTAGCTGCTCAACCACAGGTTTTTGCTAAACTTGTGAGTGTCGGCTGCTGAAAAAGTTTTTTCAGATTCATAGTAAAGTTTTGGAGTGTATGGACTTTCTGTACTTGCTGCAGAAATTACATGTCAGGATTTCAGGAAAGTAGCAAATAAACAAGACTTATAGCTCAAAACAGGCTCTGATGGCCTCAGGAATTACTTGTGCCTGTAGACGTTTGGGATCGTCTGGATGAGGTCTGGCCCAGACTCGAACTTCACTGCCTTTTACTGCAAGCCGTCCGTTGTTATGAATTTCGTGAGTTGCAACCAGAGTTTTGTCACGCCATTCACTGATCCAACTGCTAACCTCAATGACGTCACCATATTTTGAAGGATAAAGGAATTCCGCATGAGCATCCACGATCGGCAGACCCACTACACCGTATTGATCCATTAAATCGCCCATATTTGCTCCGGCTTTGTCAAACAGATGGTGGGCACTTTGATCAAACCAGATAAAATAATTTGGATAAAAAACAATTTTTGCAGGGTCACAATGACCCCAGCCGATATGAACTGAGAGTGTGTTTTTAAGCATTGAATTCATCCTGATTCAGCAAATGAATGACGCAGAAAAAAGAGTAGAGTCGAAGACTCTACAGAAAGCAAATACGTCTTTTAACGGTTTTCAAGCCTGAATTTCAGGTTTGAACCTTAATCAGCATAAGTAGAATATTGGCAGAATGCAATAATCTATGTTGACAAACTCCAGTTGCGGCAACAGAATAATAGTTATAGATTTCTGGTTTAAGCTAAGTCAGAGGATTCGCAATAAATTTTAAATAGAATTTTTTGTATTTTGGATACAACGAGAAATCTAAAATTTATTAGTGTTTAATATATGAAAGATTTTTTACTACACACGAAATGAGACCGTTCCAGTGTTTCATTTCAGTAGGATCAAGTACGTTTTTAAAATAATATTGTTAACAATTCCGGAGATAAAATAATGACTTACGTTTTTAGGCCACAGAAATCACCGTCAGTTGCGGTAGCTGGGACAGCAGATGTTTTTCCGGTACACAGAATATATTGCGTGGGACAGAATTACGCGAGTCACGCCAGGGAGATGGGAGCAAATCCTGAACGTGAAGCACCATTTTTCTTCAGCAAACCTGCAGACGCTGTGTGTCCGGAAGGTTCGCGGCTGCCCTTCCCTTTAGCAACTGAGAACCTGCATCATGAAATCGAACTTGTGGTTGCAATTGGAAAAACAGGAACAAATATATTAGCAACAGAAGCATTGGATTATGTGTTTGGTTATGCAGTTGGTTTGGATTTGACCCGTCGTGATCTGCAGTCAGAGGCTAAAAAGAAAGGCCGTCCCTGGGCAACTGCCAAGGGCTTTGACAATTCCGCACCTTGCTCCGCCGTGCATACTGTCAGCGAAGTTGGACACCTTAAACGTGGATCAATCACCCTGTCTGTCAATGGAGAACTGCGGCAGCAGGGAGATATCTCTGACATGATATGGTCCGTAGCGGAGGTTGTCTCAAGCCTTTCGGACTTTTTTGAATTGTGTCCAGGTGACTTAATTTATACTGGAACTCCGGCTGGAGTAGGTCCCCTGAAGAAAGGTGATAAACTGGAAGGTGGAGTTGAAAATTTAGCTAAGTTGAACATTACTGTTGGCTGAAATGTGAATTAAGCAAATTTGTACTAAAGTTTCTTCATAAACTGTCGAAACTAGTAATAGTTTATTTATCCAGGAAATCATGTTTCACAATTTTGAAACACGATTTTTTAAAAAAAATTATTCAATCAAGTTCAAAAATTTAAAATGCTTATAATTTCACAAAAAACGTCTTGGTTGATTCTTGTTTCAGGAATCTTCTTTTTTGCTTCCGCATGTTCACAACTACGTGATTTTACGAAGGAGACCACAGGTCCGGTGTCTTGTGCAGATCTTGTCATCGAAAAAGCCTTTAATCTACATGAAGAAGCGAAGTCCGGTTTAGCCTTGTTTTTTGATGAACGCAGTGACAATCAATTATATCAGGCTTTTTACGCAGCATCGGATTCAGTACATCAATCCCGGAAGGTAAAGAAGTGCTGGGACAGAAGGGCTTCTCACTATTATGCGATGCAGAACCTGGAGGAAATGAATTCGTCTTTGGCACGTGTTATCCGTCGTAACCTGCCTGATGATGGTAGTGGTGAAATAATTGCAGTTTACCATAATCAATACGATTGGCTGATGCCGAATCTGCGTTGAGTCTCACAACTTGATTTTTTACCTGTCTTAATCTATCCTATTACGTTTTGTTGTTTCAAATAGTTTTTGTTCTTGATTTCTTCAGCTAACTTATAATCTTCCATATATTTTTTACATGACTGAATCTTACCCCATGACTATTCCGGGCTACGAAAGTTTGAAAGCAGAACTCAAACAATTGACCAGTAAAGATCGGCCTGCAGTGATAAATGCTATTTCCACTGCAAGGGAGCACGGAGATTTAAAGGAAAATGCGGAATACCATGCTGCCAAAGAACAACAAGGTTTTATTGAAGGCAGGATTCAGGAATTGAACGCGAAGTTGGCTCTTGCAAATGTAATTGATATTACAAAACTTTCTGGAGAAAAAATTGTGTTTGGGGCATCAGTATCTTTCGTGAACGTTGATACCGACGAAGAAAGCAATTATCAGCTTGTTGGTGTAGATGAAGCTGATTTGAAGATAAATAAAATCTCTATTTCCTCACCTATTGCACGTGCCCTGGTCGGAAAGTCTGTCGGCGATACTCTCGTTATTCCTATTCCAAAAGGAAAAATTGAGATCGAAATTCTAGAAGTAAAATTTATTGTTTGATTTTATTTTCCTTGTTCGAGCAAAGTCAGTAATCCATTTTTTTGAAGCATCGCACTGCGGAAAACTTCTTTTAAATTATCAAGTGTGCGGATTCCTTCAAATGGTAGCTGAAGTGTCTTTGCGGTTTCCTGGTAAATCCACACAGGTGTATGATGTTTTTCACGTAGCATTTTCAGCGAAAGAGCACCCGCGGATTTTGAAAGCTTGTTGCCGGAATTGTCTGTAATTAACCGATGATGTACAAAACGAGCCGCGGGAAAAACCCGATCATTTAAGCATTGCGCGAGAAAAAGTTGTGCGGCCGTTGAAGCCCACAAATCCTCCCCTCTTACTACAAAATTTACCCCAAGTTCCAAATCATCCATCACAGACGCAAGTTGGTAAGCCGGAATTCCGTCCCTCCTTTTGACAACAAAATCACCCATTGCCTGAGACACATTTATTTTTTCAGTTTTGTGCGTAAATGTTTTGAAACTCACATAAGTTTGCTCAGGAACGTGAACTCTCCAGCTTAGTTTGTCGTTCTGAAAATCCAGCTCTTTTAAGCGGCAGGTTCCAGGATAATTTCCGCTTTTTGAAAGTTGTCTGATTTCTGAACGGGAACATTCGCAGGCATACAAGGTTCCGGATTTGCGGAGACTTTGAAGAGCATCTGAATAGCGTTCCATCTGCGTTTGTTGTGAGTATTGTTTAAACAGTTCGTCAGGTCCTGAAGGTCCGGAATCGTAGTCTATCCCCAGCCATTCCAACTGCACAAATATATCTTCTACTGAAGCAGCATCAACTCTTGGTCCGTCCAGATCATCAATCCTAAGGTGCAATTGTCCATCCTGAAAATCTACCAGCAATGCGGTCAGCAAAAAGTTAAATGCATTACCCAGATGAAGTAAACCACTTGGCGTGGGCGCAATACGTGAGGTGACGCGTTGAGACATGATTTTCTGCGAATGTAATAAATATTTATTTGTCTTTATAACATTATTAAAGCATAATCAAAAAAGGACAAAAGAAACTATCTGAAGACAATCTATTCAACAGGTTATTTTACAATTTTTTTTTAAATTTATAATACTAAAAATTTTAGCAGGAGTAAGTTATGAAATCACGTGCAGCAATTGCCTGGGAATCCGGCAGGCCATTAGAAGTTGATCAGGTCGATCTCGAAGGTCCAAAAGCCGGAGAAGTGTTGATCCGCAACGTTGCTACAGGAGTTTGTCACACAGACGCCTTTACACTTTCAGGAGACGATCCGGAAGGCATTTTCCCTTCCATTCTTGGACACGAAGGTGGAGCAGTGGTAGAAGAAATTGGCGCGGGAGTCAAGAGCGTCAAAGTCGGTGACCATGTAATTCCGCTTTACGTTCCGGAATGTGGTGAATGCCGATTTTGCAAATCCGGAAAAACGAATTTGTGCCAGTCTATCCGTTTAACACAGGGCAAAGGTTTAATGCCGGACGGCAGCTCGCGTTTTTCACATAAAGGCAAAACTTTGTTTCATTATATGGGAACTTCGACGTTTTCCGAATACAGCGTTTTACCGGAAATTTCGCTTGCAAAAATAAACTCTGCAGCACCTTTGGAAAAAGTATGTTTGCTGGGTTGTGGAATAACGACCGGAATTGGTGCGGTTTTAAATACTGCAAAAGTGGAAGCTGGGGCGACAGTGGCAGTATTCGGTATGGGCGGAGTAGGTCTGGGCGCAATTCAGGGTGCTGTTTTAGCCAAAGCGGAACGTATCATTGCTGTGGACATCAATGACAGTAAAGAAGAATTTGCACGTCAACTCGGCGCAACTGATTTTGTAAATCCCAAAAATTATGATAAACCGATTCAGGATGTGCTGGTAGAATTGACCGACGGCGGTGTGGATTATTCATTTGAGTGCGTAGGTAATGTCAATTTGATGCGTTCCGCACTGGAATGTTGCCACAAAGGCTGGGGTGAATCAATCATAATTGGTGTCGCTGGTGCCGGACAGGAAATTACCACAAGACCTTTTCAGTTAGTCACCGGACGAGTCTGGCGTGGTTCAGCTTTCGGCGGAGTGAAGGGACGTTCCCAACTGCCGGGATATGTGGAGATGTACATGAAAGGTGATGTTAAAGTGGATGAGTTTGTGACATATACTATGCCTCTGGAAGACATCAACCGTGCATTCGACTTGATGCACGAAGGAAAAAGCATCCGTTCCGTGATTTTATTTTAAACCTTTTCAAGATAAGCAATGTCAGATATTAAAATTGAACAGCTTGGCGTGAACAAAAGTTTTGGAGGCTGGACTAAAATGTTCAGCCATCCTTCAGCAATTTGCGGCGGTGAAATGAAATTTTCTGTCTTTTTACCACCACAGGCTGAGTCCGGAACTGTTCCAGTTTTGTACTGGCTTTCCGGATTGACTTGTAATCACGAGAATTTTATCTCAAAAGCAGGTGCTCAACAATATGCAGCGCAAGCCGGAATTATGCTCGTGGCTCCGGACACAAGTCCACGTGGTGCGGAAGTGGAAGGCGAGGATGAAGCTTATGATTTAGGAACCGGCGCAGGTTTTTACATCAACGCAACAGCGGAAAAATGGGAAAAATACTACCGTATGGAGGATTACATCATGCAGGAACTGCCGGAAATTATCCGCTCAAATTTTCCGGTTGTGGAAGGACGTGAAAGTATTTTCGGACACTCAATGGGAGGTCACGGAGCACTAACTTTGGCGCTAAAAAACCCCGGACGTTTCCGTTCTGTTTCCGCTTTTTCACCAATTTGCGCGCCAAGTCAATGTCCGTGGGGCGAAAAAGCATTTACAAATTATCTCGGAGAAAATCGGGAGGTCTGGAAAAAACATGATGCCAATGAGTTGATTCAAAACTCCACACTGGAAATCCCACTGCTCATTGATCAGGGTGCTGACGATCCGTTTCTGGAAAAAGAACTTAACTTTGAACTGTTCCGTAAAACCTGTGAAAAGCGGAATCAAAAATTGACTGCCCGTTTACAAACTGGATATGATCACAGTTATTATTTCATTGCAACTTTTATGGAAGATCATCTTCAGCATCACGCCAAAGCACTAATTGCCTGACAAACCAGTCCTCAGAGGAACATTTTACTTTCCAACTTATATTTCTGAATGAAGTTAAAACAAATCTTTGCTTCGATTTAAATTGAAAAAGTTCAGAGATAACTCAATTCTTGAAATATCAGCAAATACTCAAATCCAGTTTAGTCTTATTTTGATTTAATCATTCTCAAGAAAGTTTCAGCAGCCATTTTTTTCATCTTGGCAAGAGAAGATTCGTGGGATTTTCCTGCACCTAAAAACATCGTCATGCCTTCTATAGAACAAGAAATATATAAGGCAAGCTCACGTTTCGAGTCCTCTTTCAGCTCAGGGTTGACCCCGTCAATCAAGTTATAAATCACTTGTCTTTCCGCAGTATACATCTGATTCATCAATTGGGCAGCATAAGGGTCGTGGTTAGACAAGGCCCATAGTTCAGGAAAAAATTTTGTGGTTTCCTGAGTATTTAGATCTTGAACAAGGTATTCAATCACTGAGGTGAAACGCTCCTCCGGAACAGCACTGGCATCTTCAATAATCTTGTCGAACTCTTTCAGGTAAGACTTCAAAATATTATCAAGCATATCGCGAAAAAGTGCTTCTTTCGTTTGATAATAATAATTAAGATTCCCTACAGTAATTCCTGCCATTAACGCAACCCGCCTCATGGTCAGTTTGTTGTAACCGTTCTCAACAAATACTTCTCTGGCCACCTCAAGGATGATCTCGATGCGCTCCTGCCCTTTGACAAAACGGGACTTTTTTGCCCGAGACAGAGGTCTGTTTTTTTCGTCAGCAGTCATTCAAATAATGATTGTTTGTAAATTTGTCAGCTAAACAGAACAGTAAAAAAAATTGCTATTGACATAAATTTAAAACGGCAGTTCTGAAGATGTTGTAGTGAAAATTCACCCTGTAAATGAACTATTGTGTACGAAGCTAAATTTCAAAGTTATTGAATCCGCAAAACTCAAACTCCTTATAATTATCTGAGATCTACGTAAATTTACTAATAGACAGGGCATTGTAATATCTATTTGATATTAGGACACTTGTCCTAATATATTCTTATTTTCTAAAAAACTTCAAGCATTAATAAAAAGATTGTTCCAGATAATTTAATATTTTATTAGTTTACTAAGCAAATTTTAGCAGAGCTGACCGATGGAATTACCTGAAATACAAGAAGTAATTAAGCAAGCAGACATTGATTCAATTCGGATCGATTTCCCTGACATACATGGAATTTGCCGAAGCAAGCTGATACCCGCCAGACGTTTGGAAGCTACGCTTGAAGAAGGGCTGAATTTTGCGGAAGCGACCTACATTGTAGATTTTGCAAACGACATAGCTTTTGAAGGTGGATGTGGTGGTGATTCAGGTTGGTCAGATATGACAGCCCGTCCAGACCTTGAGACCTTCGCGATTTTACCTCATCAACCTCATACCGCCCGTATCATTGCCAATACTTTTTTAAAAGGGGTTCCGCATCCCGTAGACCCCAGAGGCACATTAAAGAAAATTTTGGATCGCTACGAAAAGCTGGGTTTGAAAGCCTTTGCTGCATCTGAGTTGGAATTTATGCTCTTCGATCCAGTCAGTGGAGAAAATTACAACAATTCACCTTCCTGTGTTTATCAGGTTAATTCTTCGGTGGATAAACTTGGTATATTGCGTACCATCCAAAACGCGTGTCTGGATTTGGGTATTGAGATTATTTATCTTAATCATGAATTTTTCCCAGGACAGTTTGAGGTCAATTGGAAATACTGTGATGCCATGAAAATGGCGGATCAGACTTTCACTTTCAAACATCTCTGCAAGGAAATCGCCACCCAAAACGACTTGCATCTCACTTTCATGGGGCGGCCAAAAAGTGGCGGCGGCGGAAATGGTTATCATATCCATCTATCTTTAAATAATCTGGATAATGGAAAAAATGCCTTTGACGAGCCGGACGGAAAAGACGGTATGTCTGAACTCCAACGCCATTTTATCGGTGGTCAATTAGCTCATGCGAAAGGTATGGCTGCCCTGTTGGCACCGACAATCAATTCCTATAAGCGCTATGTTCCGGACTCATTTGCTCCATATTTTATAGCCTGGGGCGGAGATAACCGTACTGTATATTGCAGGGTCCCGGATGAACGTGGAACAGCTGCCAGAGTTGAAAACCGCTCCGCTTGTGCGTCCGCTAATCCTTACCTTGCTATTGCCGCTACTTTAGCTGCCGGATTGGATGGTATCGAAAATAAAATCGATCCGGGAGAACCGGCAAATTGTGATATTTATCACGATGAATCCGGACAATATGAACCAATGCCGTTTTATCTCCGTGATGCGATTAATGCCTTAAAAAAAGATGAATTTCTGAATGAAATCTTCAGTCCGGAATTGTTGTCAGCATTTATTGCACTCAAAGAACGAGAGGAAGATCGTTTTAGAACAGCGGTAACAGATTGGGAATTTAACGAATATTCCTATCATCTTTAATTGAAAAAACAGGCTATATAAAAAAATAAACAAGTACAGGAGATAGAGATTTGTTGAAGGCGCTTGAAAGTAGAGCACTGATAAAATCCAGCTATCCTCTAACCTAGTTAAAATAATAAAAGGTTTGCTTATGTGTGGACTCACAGGAATCATTGCTAATAATCCGGAAGGACTAGGTGTTGGCTTAACAAAAATGCTCAAGGAGATTGAGCATCGTGGACGGGATGCCACCGGATTTGCAGTGTATGAAATCCGGGATGATATTCAAATTCGTGTTTCTATCCGGAACATCGACAGCAAACCGGAGTTGTTGAAAATTCTTGAAAAATACGATCAACCCTCTGCAACCAACGTAACTTCCAGTGGCCGCAGCTACAAAGGTGTGGGGATTTTCGATTTTTATGAAACTTCGCTAAACATGCCACCTTCAGAAATCGAAGCCCTGCATCACGAAATAGACAGCCATCCTGATTTGTGCGTTCATTCGCTTGGTAAAAAAATTAAAGTTTATAAAGATCAAGGTACGGCGCGCGATTTGGAGAACCATCATCAATTTAATATCGGCCCGGCTACACACGGCATCGGTCATGTACGCTTGGCAACGGAAAGCCTAGAGGATATTAATTTTGCCCACCCTTTCATATCTGAAATGTATCCGGGATTAAGTCTGGTACATAATGGACAATTCACTAATTATTTCAACTTGCGCCGTAGTTTGGAAACAAAAGGTGTACGCTTCAAAACTAATAATGATTCTGAAATAGCAGTCCAGTATCTGGCTTTTCTAATGAAACAAAATGGAGGTGATCTCGAAGGGGCAATACATCAGGCGATGGAAAAGTTCGATGGTGTGTTTACCATAATTGTCAGTACGGAAGATCAAATCGGCATTTTTCGCGATGAGTTGGGAATGAAGCCTGTTTTGTTTTTTGAAACAGAGGACGGTTCGGTCTTGTTTGGTTCAGAAGAAATATCACTGGCCAAAATAGCAACAGATGTGAATGCGACTGAAATGGAACCAGGAGGAGTGAAAGTATGGAACATTTAGACATCACAGGTAAAAGTATTGGTGAGACAAATCGGGCATTAAGAAATCTCATTGCCGATCATGATCAAGTGATCATTGACAATCCACATTCCTCACACAATTTGGGAACAGCTCTCAAAGGCAATGGCAAGGTAACCATCAACGGCAGCACTGGCTATTTCACCGGCGGTTTTTTGGCCGGGCCTACTCTTGATATCCTGGGGAACACTGGATGGTACACCGGTGATAATATGAGTGCCGGTGAAATTATTATTAGCAAAAACACCGGAAGCAACTGTGGTCCTTCGATGATGGGAGGCACTATTCTGGTACGCGGTAATAGCGGAAGCCGTGTAGGTTTTGCGATGAAAGGTGGAAATCTGATTGTCTGCGGAGATGTTGGACGCTGGGCCGGTTACATGACTTTGGGCGGACGCATCATTGTGTTAGGTGAAATGGGGCCGGTAATCGGTGAATCAATGTACCGTGGCATTATTCATACCGCTGATCCTACTGTGGAAAAGAAGTTGGGAAATAATGTCAGCGTTATTCCCATTTCGGATGCTGAAAAAAAAGAAGTCTCTGCCCTGTTTGAAAAATACCAAATTGATCATCCAGTTAACTCTTTGAAAAGCGTGATTCCGTTAAAAACAGGACGGACAAAATATACGATATTTAATCCAACTCACAAAGTGAGGTCTAAAAATGACTGAAGAAGCAACAAAAACAAGAAACCGTAAAAAAGATAAAATTCCAAAGGTGCCAAATCCCGATGGAATATGGACAAAAGAGGTTCGCGCTGAAATAAATCATAAAGCAGTAACCGGTCAGCATCGTATACGTGGAATGGGTGTAAACATGCGATACCCCAACTTTGATGATTTGCTGGTTTTGCCGGCGCAGCTTTCACGTTTGTCTGTCGACACTTACCGCGAACCATGTGTCACCAAAACAGTTTTGGGAACACGCTTCGCGAAAAAACCGCTGGAAATTGAAACTCCGATTATGATTTCCGGAATGTCATACGGTGCGTTAGGTAAAGAAGCAAAAACCGCATTGGCCAAAGCAACCCAAATTGTCGGGACTTCGATCAATAACGGAGAAGGCGGATTACTTCCGGAAGAAAGAGACAACTCCTATAAACAGGTTGTGCAGATCCTTCCCAGCCGTTTCGGCTTTTCTCTGGAAACGATTGAAGCTGCGGATGCGCTGGAAATTATTTGCGGAATTGGGGCGAAACCCGGACTTACAGGACATCTCTTAGGAAGTAAAATTACAGAGGAAATTGCGGAAATGCGACAAATTCCTGCTGGACTGGATCTTTACAGCCATCCTCGTCACGGTGATATATTTGGTCCGGATGACATGGTTTTGAAAATTCAGGAACTGAGAGATATTACCAATTATGAAATTCCGATTTTCCTGAAAATTGCGGCAGGCCGTGTTACTGAAGATGTTAAAATTGCCGTTAAAACCGGTGCGGACGGAGTCGTGATTGATGGCTGTCAGGGCGGTACAGGAGCGGCGCCGGTAGTGGCTTTGAAACATTTGGGCATCCCTACCTTACCAGCATTGGTGCAAGCCACAAAAGCTCTTGAGGATATGGGGGTCAAAGATGAATTCAGTCTCATCGTTTCAGGCGGGATCAAGGACGGAGCGGATGTTGCCAAAGCAATGGCACTTGGTGCGGATGCAGTTGCTATCGGAACCGGAGCGAATATTGCCTTGGGATGCACGACCTGTCACCAGTGCCACGAAGGAATTTGCGGTTCCGGAATCTGTACGCAAGAACCGCAGTATCGTGAATTGCTTAAATGTGACGCAGCTGAAAGAGTGGCAAATTATATAACTGCCATGACAAACGAAGCTGTGATCCTCGCCAAAGCAGCGGGTAAAACTAGGCTGTCAAATCTGGAGCGGGAAGACATTCGTTCAATTACTTTGGAAGCTTGTGCAATGACCGGAATTCCATTGGTCGGAACAAATTATACTTTTACGGAAAGGTTTGGGTTTTGTTGACATTATAAATCAGAGCTAATCTGCTTGAAACAGTTGTTCAGGATTGACAAATGTTACTTTTGGGTTCCGTTTTTTGAATTACAAAAGATGTTGATGTTATCAAGTGACTCTATGCAGAAAAACGAAATATTTGTTGATTTAATAATTCCGGTGAAATGGAAGCAGGCAACGCTGGGGAGTGACCTGCCAAGGGATAACCGGAAGTTTTTTTCATACCTTGAAAACCTAAAGAAGGAGGCTACAGGGAAAAAAGGATTCCGATTTCGTAATCAATTTATGCTGTATTACGACTTGATGAATCCGGCTTAACTTGTAATCCGGCATGTGTCATTCCTCTTCATGGTGAATTGGAAAGCGCCTGCCATAGTAATAAACAAATAGAGGTAAAATGAAACACTTTGTTATTACGACAATGTACGGCGGATTGTTAGTACTCCTTTCACTGGGAACGGTTTCAGCCGGATCGTTCAATATTGATGCTGTACTTGCAACAAATCTTTCGTCCTGTAAAGCAGCTCCGAGTGGGACACCTTTGAAAATCGGTTATGCCGCCGATTTTTCGGATCTGGGAGGATTTGCTGATAAACCAGCCAGTCAAGCCGCATTATATTTTGTGGAACTGGTTAACTGTGCAGGCGGAGTTGACGGATCTCCAATCAAGTTAATTATAAAAAATATCGAAGGCAATCCGGAAGTAACTCAACGTGTCGGACATGAATTGATGGCTGCAGGAGTATCAGCCATGCTCGGACCTCCATTTCCGGATTTCGGTGAGCCTCTGTTACAAGTAACTGCAGGAAAAGTTGCGACTCTGTTTGTTGCTTCAACAGAACCCATGCTGGCTAATTCAAAAGCACTTTCGTACCTGGTCGCTTTTGATGACACAGCGCAAGCGACCGCCGCCGCCAAATTCGCACTTCAACAAGGATGGAGAACGGCGGTAACATTTTCCGCACCTGGTCCTTATTTTGGTTACAATCCGAAAATTTTCAGCAAAGTTTTCAAAGCCGGTGGAGGTAGCATAACCGCCGATTACAACTTTGTGCCGATTGATGACATGGATTTTTCCACGCAAGCCAATAAAATGGCTTCGGCGGGAAAAGCTCCGGATGTGGTTTATTCAGCCATGCTTTCCTTTCAAAGTGCTGTTTTGCGGGGGCAGTTAGATGCTGCTGGTGTAAAGACTAATTATCTGGTAACCGATGCTTTTGAAGCAACAGGAGGTTATTTCACAAAAGGCGTAGAAGGTTTTTATCACACTACACATTCCTATCCGGCGGAGGGTAGCCGCGTCAAAATATTAGCTGACGGTTATCAGGCAGCAAAAGGCGCTCCTTTGGAAAATGCCTCTTTCGGTGGATTGGCTGTTGATGCATTGGCAGTCATTATCAGTGCTTTCCAAAGTTCTGGTTCAATGGATCCAAAAATACTTGGTGCTGCAATTGCTAATGCCGACGGAGTAGAAGGTGCTACAAGTAACCTTTCTTATTCGGGTGCCAATGGAGCTCCTTCTAAACCGGTCTTTGTTCACCGTGTTGTAGATGGAGCACCAACGTTAGCGGCCACAATTCAGTAATGGATAGTGGTTTGCTTAACGTTGAAAACCTGAATACCCGCTATGGTTCTATACGAGCTATTCGCAGAGTCGGATTAACTGTTAAGGCTGGTGAGATTGTCTGTCTCATCGGCCCTAATGGTGCAGGAAAAACGACTTTGCTGGGGACTGTAGCAGGGCTATTGAATCCGGTTCAGGGACAGGTAGTTTTCAATAATGTAGATATAACAGGCTGGTCTCCGGATCGAGTACTCCGTGCAGGTCTTTCCCTAGTACCGGAACATCGCAGAATTTTCGGCAACTTTACTGTTCGTGAGAATCTGCTAGTTGGCGGTGTGACTCTATCTCAGGATCAACGGGAAAATTTGCTGGAGGAAATGCTGGACCTTTTTCCTGTACTGAAAGATAAACTTTCGGTTTCCGCCGGATTTCTCTCTGGTGGTGAAGCTCAACAACTTGCCATAGGCCGTGCCTTGATGAGCAACCCTAAAATGCTGCTCATGGATGAGCCGTCATTGGGTTTGGCACCTGTACTTGTGGATGTGGTGTTTGAACTGATCTCCAAATTGCGTGATAGTGGTCGGACCCTGCTGGTTGTGGAACAAAACGCACAACGTATACTTAACGTTGCCGACAGGGCTTATGTGATGCGTTCGGGGCAGGTTGTCGCAGAAGGTTCGGCTTCAGAATTGTCAGGAAGCGAGGACCTTTTTAAGACTTACCTTGGTGGTTCGGGAGTTGCGGCGTGATGGAACTGATTCAACAAATTGTCGATGGTTTGGGGCGAGGTAGTATTTACGCTTTGCTTGCTCTAGGGATTGCTGTGATTTTCGGAGTGATGCACATGGTCAATTTTGCACACGGCGAACTTATCACGGTCAGTGCATACACTAGTTACTGGCTGCTTACAAGCGGCTTTGATTGGTGGTATGTGGCATTGGCGATAATAGTTGTTGCGGCTATTAGCTCTGTTGTTATTGAATTTGTGGCGTTTCGCTGGGTACGCGGCGCGCCTGACTTTACCATGTTGATGACCTCTTTTGGAGTCCATTTTCTAGTGCAGGCACTTTTCGTAATGTACGTGTCGGCTAATTTTCGACAATTTCCGCGCCCTGACTGGATATTTAACACTTGGAAAATTGGTGCAATCAACCTTGAAATTTACGACTTAGCGGTAATTGCTACCACATTAATCACACTTCTCGGTACTTATTGTCTTTTACAACATACGATGTTTGGTATAAGCCTGCGCGCTGCAGCCGAAGATTTTGATGCTGCCCATCTTATGGGTATTCGCAGTAACCGCGTTATCCGGGGAGCATTTTTTCTTTCCGGTCTTTTAGCTGGAGTTGCCGCAGTATTTTGGTTGATGCGCAGCGGTCAAGCCGGACCTGTTGCAGGTCTCAATCCAATGTTAAAAGGTGTTTTGGCTGCTTTAATTGGTGGTCTGGGAAGCCTGAGTGGAGCCGTGCTTGGAGGATTTGCGTTGGGCTTGGTTGAAGTTCTACTTATCGCACGCCTGCCGACCGAAGTTGTTGGCTTGACAGATGGAATTGTTTTTGTGCTGATTGCTCTACTTTTTGTTTTTCGACCTCAGGGTTTAATAACTGTGCATCACGTGGAGCGTGTCTGATGCGACATGACTCTATCCGCCATCTCGTTTTTCCAACATTTGGCTCAATCTTACTGATTGTGGTTTTGATTTGCGGGGGCATACTTTATACAGCAAACGGCGATGCATCACGTGACAGTCTGATCACACAAATGCTGATAAATGCCATCATCGTGCTTGGTATTCAAATTTACATCGGAAACACAGGAGTTTTATCCTTTGGGCACATCGGTTTCGGAGCGATTGCCGGATATACATTTGCTATTTGTGCCATTTCTCCTGCACGTAAAATGATGCAAATTCCTGATGCTCCGTTTGGACTGGCGAATGTTGACTTGACCCCTTTAGCGTCAGGAATAATCGCAGTTGGTCTAACAGTAGCGTTGGCATTTTTTGTCGGCATGGCACTTTCACGTGCAGGTGTCCGTTCAGGTGCAGTATCAGCAGTTGTGATTACTTTGGCCCTACTGTTTGTCGTTCACGAAGTAGCTCGAAACTGGACAGATCTGACCCGTGGAGGGAAGATAGGCCTTTCTTTCAGCCCTTTTGGTAATGCAACTCTTGAAGGGAAAAACTGGATTTACGTATTTTTGTTTTGTGCGGTTTTGCTGGCTAGACTATTCAAGGAAACGCGAATTGGCCGTTTTGCGCAGTGCGTGCGTGAAGACGATCTTGCTGCGCGGACGATGGGAATTGATCCAGCAATTCAGCAAATGTGGGCTTTAATTATTTCAGTCGCCCTAGTGTCGGTTGGATCGACCTTAAGAGTTTTTGAGTTAGGTAGCATCAATCCAAGGTTGTTCTTTTTTGATTATACATTATTGACGCTCACCATGCTAATAGTCGGAGGGCGTAACGGTATTACTGGTGCTTTGACCGGAGTAGTGATTATCACCATCGGTAGTGAACTGACTCGCAAATTGTCTGAATTGGATATTGTAGCATTGAGTTGGATTTTGCGTGAAGGTCTGACCGATTTATTTCTGGGCGGCGCTATGCTCGGATTTATGATTCTGCGGCCTGCTGGTATTTTAGGAGATTTTGAGTTTGATCATTGGCTGCACGAACGATTCCTCCATAGGCAAAAGAAAAAGACTTGGACATCGAAGGAAGAACAGATACGAAGCAAAGTTGTTAAAAAAAACCAAACCGTGTTGAATGTTGAAGGTGTCAGCGTTAATTTTGGCGGTTTTCGGGCACTGGGAAATGTAGAGTTGAAGGCTACCGGGGACGAAATCGTGGGACTGATTGGTCCCAACGGCGCGGGAAAAACGACATTGCTGAATGTTATTACAGGACTTGTAGAACCAGATTCCGGGCGAGTCCAACTCGGTGAAAAGAATTTGACGGGAATGCAACCGCACGAAATTGCAAGATCTGGATTGGTACGCACCTTTCAAAATTTTCGGTTATTTTCAGACCTGAGTGTCCGTGAAAATATCGAGGTAGTCCACTTGATGGCCGGAAAGTACCGTTCTGCACAAACTCCGGATGTTGACACTTTGCTGTTTCAAGCGGGGCTTTGGGAGTTTCAAAGTTTAAGAGCTGCAGGATTGGATTATGGAAATGCACGGCGGTTGGAATTGGCACGTGCTGTTGCCGCCGCACCGGATTTTCTTCTACTTGATGAGCCAACAAGCGGAATGGATGATAACGAATCAATGGCCATGATTGACCAAGTACGGACAATGTCTTCAATGGTTGGTTCCGGAGTTGTTGTTATCGACCACGATTTGAATTTCATCACCGGAATTTGTGACCGGGTTTATGTGCTTGACCAGGGGTGTGTGATTGCCTCCGGAACACCTGCGGAAATTTCAGCCGATCCTGCAGTAAAAGTGGCGTATTTGGGTACAACTGCCGAAGCTGCCTGAAAAATAAAATTGTTTTGTGGGAGAAGTATGTTAAGTAAATAGAATTATTAGAAACTAATGAATTCCTTCAAATACTCAAATTATTTATCTGTGGCAGTCAGTAATCTCCTTGTTTTTTAAAGTTATTACATTGCTGATGAAGCGCTAAAAAGACCAAGACGAGTCATTGCTTACAAAGTGAGAAATCTATTTAAATTTACTGCATTAATATCAATATTTCTCCCTATTGTCGAAATGACAATATAAGGATTTCAAAGTTTATAAGAAGGCATCATTTCTATACAAAAAATCAAAATGACAGCGACACGATACAAAAAAATCGAACGGGGCAAGCCCATCAGCATTATGGTCAACGGTGAAGCGATCGAAGCTTTTCACGGCGAAAGCATTGCTGCCGCAATGCTGGCTTCAGGAAGAAGAGCTTTTCGTCATACGGTCAAAGGAAAACAAGCCCGTGGTTTCTTTTGTGGAATGGGTATGTGTTTTGACTGCATTGCCACGGTTGACGGGGTTCCACATGTGCGGACATGTATGACTGAGGTTTCTCCTGATTGTGTTGTGGAACTGGAATAAAATTCTTTAGTGTTATGGGATTCGACGGCACACGATTCTGTTAACCAAAGAGTTGATTAGATTCCAAAGTATAATTAGCTAAGCTTATGAATTTCTTGAAAATTTAATTTTATTAAACATATAAATATTAAAGATGTTTGAAAAACCTGAACAAACGGATATAGCCATTATCGGGGCGGGGCCTGCCGGAGTTGCTGCTGCTGTTACAGCGGCACATGCAGGTGCGCAGGTTACGCTTCTGGATGAATCTCCTCGTGCAGGTGGTCAGTATTATAAACAACCGGCCTTGGACGCAAAAGACAAACAGTTCCCCCCGACGGTTGCTGAGAATATTCGCAAGGGTCGGGAATTGTTGAGCGATTTGCAACATTCAAATATCAATTTTCAGCACAGTACTTTGGTTTGGAATGTACTGCCGGAAGAGCGAATTCTCAATTTGTATGGTCCACAAGGCGCACAAAACTTACAGGCAAAGCGCATCATAATTGCCGCAGGTGCCTACGAACGTGTAACTCCTTTTACAGGCTGGACAAAACCCGGAGTGACTACAGTTGGCGGTGCGCAGCTTTTATTGAAGTCGCAGGGATTGAAAATCGGACAACGTTTGCTTTTAGCCGGAACCGGACCTTTGCTTCAACTTGCGGCGGTGCAGTTTATGGAAGCAGGAATGGAAGTTGCGGCAATTCTGGAATTGCAGTCACGCAGGGAATTTTTGTTAAAAGCTCCTAAATTATGGGGACATTGGGACAAACTCGGGCAAGGAATGGCGAATCAGAAACGTTTGCTCGAAGCAGGGATTCCGTTTAAATTCGGCTACACCGTCGCAGAAGCTACAGGTGATGAAGAGGTAAACGGAGCGGTGATTATGAAAGTAAATGGGAAGGGAATTCCGGTTTTGGGAAGTGAAGAAACAATTGAAGTTGATACTATTTGTTTGAATTACGGTTTTGCACCGGCGGTTGAATTAGCACGTGTAGCAGGGTGCACAATGGTTTTTGATAAATATTTTGGTAGTTTTGCAATTGAAACAAATGAGAACCTGGAAACCAGTGTCAATGCTTTTTTCGTAGCTGGAGAAACTCGGGGTATCGGCGGAGTGGAAGTTGCGTTGCTCGAAGGAAAATTGGCGGGAGCTATCGCCGGTAGTCAATTGGGATTCACTCCGAAAGTTGATGAAAGCAATTTACGAAAAGAACAACAACAGGCAAGGAAAGCGGTCGCTGCACTTGGTACTATGTTTCCGCTCAAATCCGGATTATGTAAATTGGTAAAGGACGAAGTTCCTGTTTGCCGATGTGAAGAAGTGACTGCTGGAGAAGTACGCAGAGCAATTGAAATGGGAGTAACTCAACTAAATCAATTAAAACCCTGGACCCGTGTCGGAATGGGACGTTGTCAAGGCAGGATTTGCGGAGGAATTCTGAATCAAATGTTGGCAGATGAAACTGGTGTGTCAATAAGTGAAATCCAGCCTTTCACGTCGAGAGCACCTATCAAGCCTGTGCCTATGGAATCAGTCGGTGGAGGGGATGATTCCGGCGAATTCACCTGGGAAGATCATGTAGGTTACGGAGCAGCGAGGACATGATAATGAAGAAACTTAAAGCAGATGTTATCATTATCGGTGGAGGAATTGTCGGCTGCACTACTGCATACAATTTGTCGCAACGCGGTGCTGATGTTTTACTGATAGAAAAAAATGGTATCGGTAGTGGTGCTACGGGGCGGTCCGGTGGAGGAATTCGTCAATCGGCCAGGGTTTCCAACGAAATTCCTTTGGCCATGGAAAGCGTGGCGTTATTTCCGGGATTGTCAGCTGAACTTGGGATTGACATTGAATACACTCAGTCCGGTAATTTCAGGCTGGTCGAAATGCCCGACCATCTGCGTCCAATGCAAGTTGATGTCGCCCGGCAGCAATCGCACGGCTTGGATGTGCGTTGGCTTGGTGTAACGGATGTCCTGGAACTTGCTCCGGGACTGCGCTGGCAAAATATCATGGGGGCAAGCTATTGTCCTGATGATGGACATTGTGATCCATTCCGCATGGTTTCAGGCTTTTTTCGTAAAGCAAAAGAATTCGGCACAAAGGTTTTACTAAACAGCGAGGTACAAAGCATTGAGCAAACGGATGACGGAAAAGCCGTTGTCAAAACCAGCACACATTCCGTTCAAGCAGAAAAAGTGATTATTGCGGCAGGCTTTGGTTCGCAGGAATTATGTCAAAAAATAGGTTTGGATTTGCCTCTGCAAAATGTGCGTTACGAATCCATGGTTACAGAACCGCTGCCTCCGATTTTATCACAAATGTTCGGGGTGGCCAGCAGTGATTTGTTTTTCCGGCAGACGCAGAACGGTGGAATTCATTTTGGGGGGGGGCTGCTCGAGGAAGAAGATGAGGAAGACACCAAGACTACCCGAGATAATTTAAACATGGCTGTGGCGCATATTTCCCGACTAGTCAAGGACTTGGGAAAAACCAACTTGCTGCGGACATGGGGAGGACTTGATCCGAGTACTCCTGATGGTATGCCGATCCTCGATTATCTCAATGAAAACGTCTTGCTGGCCACAGGTTTTTGCGGACACGGCTTGGCGCTGGGTCCTATTGTCGGAAGACATTTAGCAGAATGGATATCCAGCGGCCAACTTCCGGAAGCACTGGAACCATTCAAGCGGAACCGTTTTGACGGTTGGCTCCAAACTAAATGGACCCCCTCTGGTGCATTTGCGGCAGTTTTAGCAACCGAAGACACTCAGACTTCCGGAAGAGGAACTGTTGGATCCGGGATCCCGTTTATGACACCGCCGGAATATGATGATTCGGAAGATGAAGGTTTGCATAAATTATTGTCGGTGAATCCGGAAATGTGTACCGGCTGCCGGATGTGCGAAAGTGCGTGTTCCATTGAACACGAAAAAATGGTTCGCCAAACTGGTTTACGGATTCAGGTGGCTTATCCGAGTGATGACTTTTTTCTGCCGATTATGTGCATTCATTGCGAAGAAATGCACTGCATGGAGGCTTGCGTATACGATGCTTTGGAAATCAACGATTATGGAATTGTTTCAGTTGTTGATGAAAATTGTACTGCTTGCATGCTCTGTATTCCGGCCTGTCCCACTGGAGGAATAACGTATGTAGACAGCAAAGAAACAGTTGTCAAATGCAATCTATGTGGTGGGAATCCGGCTTGTGCCAAATATTGTCCCACACAAGCAATTACCTTCCGTCCGATTGATGATGAAATCCGTGAAAAAATGGAGACTGTGATGAGCAAACATCTTGATTCACGAATAGAAAAGTAACAGGGAAAATTATGTACTACGGATACACCGGAACCATCTTGCGGGTTAATTTGACGCATGGAAAAATTTCAAGAGAATCGCTCGATCTCAAAATGGCAGAAGAATTTGTCGGTGGACGCGGCTTAGCTTCCAGATTGCTCTGCGCAGAGATTGATCCTGAGATTGAAGCTATGAGTCCGGAAAATCCGCTGATCTTCGGAACAGGACCTTTGACTGGAACGGGAGCACCGGCGACTGCGCGTTATGTCGTAGTTTGTAAAGCACCGTTGACTGGAACCATCGCTTGCTCCAATTCCGGAGGCTTTTTTGGACCAGAAATAAAATTTGCCGGTTATGACGCACTGATTATTGAAGGCGAGTCTCCTGAACCAGTTTATCTGTGGATCCAGGATGATCGAGTTGAAATACGTTCTGCTTCATTATTATGGGGAAAAACTCCCGTTGAGACGGAAAGCACTCTGCAGAAGTTGACTCATCCGGCTTCGAAAATCGCCTGCATCGGTCCCGGTGGAGAAAAGCTGTCTTTGATGGCCGGAATCGTCAATGACAATTATCGTCTCGCAGCGCGAAGTGGAGTTGGTGCTTTGATGGGTAAAAAGAAGCTGAAAGCAATTGCTATACGCGGAACCGGAGGAGTGAATCTCGCTGACCCCGAACAGTTTTGGAAAGCATCAATGGACATGCATGCTAAAATTACTGGAGATCCTGTTTCATTTGGAAGTTTTCGGGCTTATGGCACTGCCAGTCTCGTTAATTTGATCAACGAAATGGGGGCTTATCCCACCCGTAATTTTCAATCAGACACATTTGAAGATGCGGTAAAAACGGGAGGAGAAGCGATTACAGAAGATATTTTAGAACGTAACCGTGCCTGTTTCGCCTGCCCGATTTCCTGCACCCGGGTGACAGAAGTTAAAGAGGGACCGTACAAAGGCCGCGGTGAAGGGCCTGAATACGAATCTACCTGGTCTTTAGGCGCTCTCTGCGGGGTTTCGAATCTAGAGGCCGTGGCAAAAGCAAATTATCTTTGCGGAGATTACGGCATCGACACTATTTCCACCGGAGCGACTATTGCTTGTGCGATGGAGCTTTTTGAAACCGGTGCTTTGTCAGAAAAAGAAATTGGTTTCCCTCTGCGTTTTGGCGATGAGGCAGCAATGGTGCGAGCAGTTGAAATGACAGGCAAGCGCGAAGGGTTTGGTGATATTTTAGCGGACGGAAGTTATCGATTGGCTGAACGTTACGGACATCCTGAATTTTTCATGGGCGTAAAAAAACTGGAAATGTCCGCTTACAGCCCCAGAGTTTTTCAGGGTATGGCGCTTCAATACGCCACCTCCAACCGTGGAGCGTGTCATGTGCGTGGCAATACTGTAGCTGCTGAACTGTATGGAATTCCACGTTATATGCCTCCGGAAGTTTTGGAGCAAAAAGAAGAAATGGTGCGGCGTCCATTCCAAAACTCCACTGCTTTTGTGGATTCCACCGGAATTTGTCTTTTTACAAAATTTGCAATAACGCACCGTGAAATTTGTGCCTTGCTGGCTCCGGCTACCGGTATTGATTTTAACTTCGACCGCTCGATTGTTCAGGGCGACCGCATCTGGAATTTAGAACGCATGTTTAACCTTCGCGCCGGATTCACCGCTGCGGATGACAAACTACCCGCCCGCGTGAGTGAACCTTCTCCTGACGGACCGCGTGCCGGCAGCCGCGCAATTCTGCAAAACCACATTCAAACCTACTATCAATTACGTGGTTGGGATGAAGAAGGCCGCCCCACTCGTTCAAAGTTGAAAGAGCTAAATTTAGAAGACTTCTGGAACGTCTGCAGCGAACATGATTAATGTTACTGTAAAACTCAGCGCCGATTTGCGTCGTTATCGTCCAGCTCTAAGAATTGATGAATCCCTGCCACTTTCAGTCCCGGAAGAGACGACTTTGCTGGAACTCCTCTCAGAAATACTACAAATTCCAGCCCATGCGATCGCCATTCCAATTGTCAACGGAGTTAAGTGTAAACTCAATCAAAAACTGGTAGAAGGTGACCGGGTAGCCTTCTGGCCGCCGATGGCGGGGGGCTAGTTTTATGTCTAATTTCTTTTCTTTGCAAGATTGATCAGAAGTAGAAACATAAAATTGTTTGTCTACAGCTATTATACAGCTGGCAAACTAAGACATTATAAACTCGATTTGTTAAGCTGAGTGTTTTAAACTTACGAGCAGAATTTAATAGTGATTCATCTGCAAATGAAGGCAGGCTGGAGTCAGCAAAAAAATTAGTAGTGTTTTTTCAGTAATTCATTTTATTCTTTACTGAAAAAAAACTCTAAAATTAGTTAATTTTCACTGAAAGAATATAAGTGTACGAGACATCAGATATTAGAAAAGGGCTGCGCTTTGAGATGGATGGAGATCCATTTGTTGTAGTGGATTTTCAGTTTGTTAAACCGGGAAAAGGAACAGCGTTTACACGGACTAAAATCCGTAACATGATAAGCGGCGCAGTACTTGACCGTACATACAAGTCAGGTGAAAAACTCAAACCTGCTGATACAGAAGACCGGCAAATGCAGTTTTTGTATAATGACGGTGAATTCCATTTTATGGATAATAACAACTATGAACAGGTGAGTCTGGAAAGCAGTGCTGTCGGTGACGCGGTGAATTATCTGACTGAAAATATGCTGATTGAAGTTGGTTTTTTCAAGGGCCGTTCAATCGGATTAAGCCTGCCGAATTTTGTTGTTCTGGAAGTTACAGAAACTGCTCCCGGCGAAAAAGGGAACACAGTCACTGGAGCTTCTAAACCGGCCGTAGTGTCAACTGGTTACAGTGTCAATGTGCCTTTATTCGTCAATGAAGGAGATCAACTTCGGATTGATACACGAACCGGTGAATATGTGGAGCGAGTCAAGGGCTAGTAGATCGTCCAGTTTGTCCTGTGAGGATGTGGCGTTCCCGGAGCGTAGTTATTCCGCCTATTCGAAAGAAAGTTGAAGTGAAATTTACGGTCTGTTATCTGTTTCTGCTCAGTTCACTTCCATAAAAAGTTCATTATAATCCTCCTTTTTACCAGCCTTAATCAAAGTTGGAAATTTCATTAAACCTCATGTCCAACTCTTCACATACTATCAGCAATTCACTTTTATCAGGACGCTGCCACGGACGCGTCCTCGAAGTTGTTTGCGGGAATGAGAAGTCGGAAGAGCCAACTTCCGAAAATCATAAAAACATTATTGTTTTAGTTAAAGACCAGTTGTATGCACTGAATTATCAAGGTGATACAGAACTCTCTGCAGGCTCTTTAATTTCATTTGAGCTTGGCGAAAATAGTGAAGTTGTAAAGCTGAAAACGGAAGGCCCCGCCGTCAATTTTGAGGCAGAAGGCGATTTACTGCGCTGGAGACGTCCGGCAATTAATCCTTCTAGAATGAAACTTCTTCGGATTCGTCAGCAAATAATACATGGGATCAGGGAGTGGTTTGAACTGCAGGAATTTATTGAAACTGAAACTCCTTTACTGGTTAGCGCACCCAGTCCTGAGTCACAATTCTCACCCGTAAAAACTGATTCCGGATTTCTGATTACCTCTCCTGAGTTTCAGATGAAACGTTTGCTGGCAGGTGGTTTTGAAAAAATATACCAGCTCGCGCGTTGTTTCCGTAAAGCCGAAAGTGGTCCCCTGCACAATCCAGAATTTACCATGCTCGAATGGTATCGTAGCAATGAAGCACTGGAAGTTTTGATGTCGGATATTGAACAGCTGGTGCTGCATCTCAGCAAAACTATTACTGCGGAAAACTTTCCGGTGAAAATTCCACTTCCGCCATGGCCACGTGTGACAGTCTGTTCTTTATTTAAAAAACATTTGAACATCATTTTGGACGGTTGCGAATCTGCCTCACAATTAAGGGAAAAAGCACAACTATCCGGACATGCGGAATTACTGGTTGATCTTGCAACAGAGCCAAACCTTACAGAATCACTGGCTTATGAACAAATATTTTTCCGGCTCTGGAATCATATCGAAGCGGAGTTTGCCGATTCTTCTCCATTGTTTGTGTATGAATGGCCGTTACCGCTGGCAAGTCTAGCCCGGCCTTATCCGCAACGTTCCGGGTTTGCTGAACGAGTTGAACTATATGTGGACGGTATGGAGTTGGCAAATGGATTTAGAGAATTGACAGATGCTGCCGAACAAAGACGACGCTTTGAACAGGATTTGAAAAACAGGCTTTCTGAGGGACGCAGTTCTGTGCCCTTAGATGAAAAGTTTCTAAGATGTCTTGAGCAGGGTCTGCCTGAAAGTTCCGGAATGGCAATGGGAGTTGACCGCTTGGTCATGTGGCTTTGCGGTTCAAAGCAGATTCGTGAAGTGCTGTGCTTTACTGAAGATGAAATATAAGTATAAGAGCTAATATGCTATTCCGCTTTTGCTTAAAGAAAAAAAGAATCCGTAAACAGGTCAATCAATGGAACGCAGCATCATTCACATGATCCTCCACTTTTTGGTACCTTTCATGGTTGCCAAAACTGCTTGGAAAGAAAACTGGTTACGCCCCTTTTTGATCATGGTGTTAACAATGGCAGTAGATTTGGATCACCTGCTGGCAGACCCAATCTTCGATCCTAACCGTTGCGGTCTTGGTTTTCATCCTCTTCACAGTTGGCCGGCTATTGCAGTTTACTTCGCTCTTTTGTTTAGTCCACGTTTCCGGATTCTGGCTTTAGGTCTGCTGATTCACATGTTTTTGGACGGCACAGATTGTTTGTGGATGCTCTGGAAGTGAGCTTATTCTTCCTTTAAAAGAATCTCCTGTACAAAATAATTTGAAAAAATCAATCTTTTTTTAAAAAAAAGCTTGACAAGCTACTAGCACTCTTGTAAAGTGAGTGCTAACAAATCATGTATTCATGCTTCGGGTAGTCCAGCAGAGGGCGGAACGGTTTTTAGATTCGTCTGACAACTCAACGATTCAGGGCATTCGAAATTTAATTATCAACAACTTTTAATTATTAAGAGGAAAATATGGCTAGAATGGCTAAAAAAGTAAAAGAAATTTCACACGAAGAAATCAGTGATGCAATGTCCCGCTTTCTTAACAAAGGTGGCGTGATCAACAAAATCGAATACAATGACAACGGTTTTTTGTTGGGCAATGATCTTGCGTTAGATGATTCCTATACAGAAGCATCTGATACAGTCATGAGTCAGTTGCACATGGACTTTGAGCCGGAAACCCGGATCTGAAGCACTGCTTCTCAGCAAGTCTTAAAATTTCGGGCGGATCCTTCAAAATATCTGTCCCGAAACCTCCCTTTATTTTCTACCTCTCATTTATCTTTCCAGCAATTCTTTACAAAAGATCTTCTCTTGCGTATAGTCTTGTGGAGGATGCTCAAGAATTACAGTGCTTTTATTTAACAAGTGGATTTGCAGGCATTCAGGCTAAGCAGCTAAATCTTTGAAGGAATTCAAAATTTTACCTACATTGGCACGAACGGAAGGAACATCAAGGTTGTCATCATCGAAATACGGATGATCGTCTGCGACACCAATACGCTTCATAATTTTTTTAATAATAACACGTTCCTCGTCTTCAAACACACCGTCTGATGCTGCGACTAAAGCCATTAGTTCAACAAGTGCGTGCTTTGCTTCTGTGGATTCAATGTGTTTTAACATCTCTTCCAGAGAAGTATTTGCCTTCATTTGCTCTTGTTCTTCCGGAGTAATTGCAGCAGCCTTGAAGGTAGCAATCAGAACTTTCTTTTCGGCAACGTGCATTTCTCTTTCAGCATGTGCTAAAAAGTTCACTACAGTTAAGATATTAACAAGTTCGTCGCGACTGATAGCCATTATAATCCTGTCGAATTATTCAAAATATTTGGAAAAAACTGTTACGATTAAAATTTAGCTAATTATGTATAACCAAATTCGCAGAGAACGTAAAGAGATATTTTTCAGCTCTCCGAGTCAGGAAGCTTAAATGGCTCATGATTCTCGCTATCACCCTGAATGGGAAACGGTTTCACGTTATGTAAGAGAGTTGTTTAACTACCACTGCGCGAGGTGCGATAAAGATTGTAGAAAAACTAAAAATGCTCAAATGGTTTTGCAAGTTCACCATATTGATGAAAATCCGGCAAATAACGCACTCGAAAATCTTATTCCGCTTTGTGCCAGTTGTCATCTTAAAATAGAAGGTGAGGCACGTTTACATGCACCTTACCGTGAACAACAGTTAGAATTGTTTGAAGATCATACCTACATGAGCAGGATGAAGGAAATGCGTGAGAATGCGTTAGCAAAATTCGGATCAGCAGTTAAGCCGGGAGTTTCCGTACTAGACGCAGAAACATATGAAACAAATGCTATTGAGTGGGAAATTAACGAGCCTTCTTAGTTTTGCTAAGCAAGATCCACCCAACTTTCATTTCATAGGCTGTAAATATTAACGTCTTCTCCGTCCAAAACCTCCAAAGCCAAATCCCCTGCTGCGGCGTCTTCCGCCAAAACTGAATTTTTTCCTTGGTACAACTCTACGTTTTGAAACAGCGGGTTTTCTCTGTGATGTGCTACTGCCAAAACCTCCTCCGGCAGTTTTACGGTTGGTGGAGCGGAATTTTGTGCTCTTGATATTATTCAGGGATTTCTTTGAAGTTGAACGGAACTTGTTTGACGAGACACTTCTACCGCCGGCTGTCTTTGCGGAAGAAGATGAGGGCGTGGCCTTTTTCATTTTTGAAGTGGACGCTCCTCTGCGGTTTTGAATAGAACTAACTGACCTTGCTCCACCGTAACCGTAACCATAACCTAATCCACCTCCCCAGATATATGGTGGTCTAAAGAGCATTGACATCATCATTGATGTCATTAACAGATTCGTCATGCTGTAACCGGTACCATAATATGGAGCGTATGGAGCTCCGGCTGACTGGTACATCTGCGGATTAGGAGTAGACTGCAACTTCATCTCATCACCCGTACCACGTACAACGGAGGCAGTCATGATTTCGATAGATTTATTTTCAGCAATATCTTTCCAGGCAGCTTGATCTGAGCCTGACGGCAATGTGCTAACTTGATCGGGATCCGGAACCAAAATTGAAAATAACAGAAAATCCGCATCGCCTTTTTCGGTTTGAGGTACAATCAAAACATGATCCGCCATTCCATCCTGATTCAAATCGATTGTACTTATATCACGCACTTTGTTTGATATTTTGTTGACCAGAGTCGGTAGAAAATCTTTGTCAGAAACCTGAGCCTGTGACGTTTCTCTTAACGCTTCAGAGGTGATTGCAGGGATTAATTTTGGATCCAGATGTTCCGTTAGATCAATGCCAAGTTTTTCGATAGCTTCCGCGTTAAGTTGATTGCTGACTCCAATTGGAATATTTTGGGAAGAATAATTGTAGCGTGCGGATTCCTGACTTTTATCTTCTCCAAAAAATACCCAGTAAAATCCTAAGAACAGAATTGCGATGAGGATACCCTGCGTAGAAAACAATTTTTCTAAACCGTTAGGAGGTTCATTATCTTTGTTGGCCATAATTCGTGATTTAAGTTTATTTTAATTCAGTAATATTTTAATTATTTTAAGCTATTGAAACTTTACTGCAGTACGCTGAAGGCGCAAGTTAAAACGAAGGTTCGAACAGCTCAGTCTGTGGGTGAGTCCATAAAATCTTTTTTCACAGACATGTCATGAGTACTTATTTTGAGATAACAATAACTGACCCATTGCGTGAAAAAAGTGTTCCGATGTGAACGCCAGCGGTTGAGCGGCTCCATAAAATCAAAATTTACGGGCGGTGGCACGTCCGGATTACCGTGGTCTCGCTTTGCTTCATCCGCCAGTCTGGTAGCGTTGTATTCTGGATGCCCCGTATGCGCAATGAAACGGTCATCGGAGGTTGAAAAAATAGAATAGCCGGCTTCCTTCCCGTATGCCAGTAATTTCAGTCGACCGTCGTTTGCCGCCTCTTCCATGGCCTCGTCCGGAATCCCCGCATGACGACTTTGCGGACAGAAAAAGATATCGTCCAGTTCTCCAACAATTGGATGAGCAGGGGCAAGATTTTTCAATTCAAAAACCCCAAACAGTTTTTGATCATAGTTAAATTTGTTTACACCTTCTAAATAAGCCATCACAAATCCCGCCCAGCAAAGTCCAAGTGTGCTGGGAATTGTTTGACGTGCATCCTTCAGGATTGCGCTGATTTCGTTCCAGTAATGTACATCTTCAAAACGGACAGTCTCAACCGGCGCACCTGTGAGAATTAAGCCATCAAGCGGTTGTTCCCGATTTGCTTCCTCGTAAGTAACATAAATGTCATCCACATGCCGTGGTTCCCATGTTTTGTAGTTATGGGATTCAAGACGAATCCAAACTGGTTCCAACTGCAAAACCGAAAGTCCGAGAGGATGGAGAATATTAAATTCATATTTTTCTCCAAGCGGCATAATATTGAGAATACCTATGCGCAAAGGACGAATATCCTGACGTTCCGCCTGTGAAGGAGGAATCCAGCGGATACCATTTTTTTCCAGGATTGGAACTGCGTGATAATCAGGACTAACAATGAGTGTCATAACTTTCTTTCTAAAAAAATAAAAGCGAACGGCATGAATTTGCTGTGTCTCAAAGCATGGCTAATTACGCATGCTCAAACTTGAATATCTTTTTCTTGAAAAAGTCATTTGCGGAAAAAACAAATACGCAACTAACAGTATTATTCAAATCAAAAAGACATGCCGAGACTCTCCACAGACGGAAAACAATATCCATGCGGATTATACTTCAGACAGCTAAACAGGATAGACGAGAATCAATCAGGTGGGCCACTAAAAGAGGCGGACCAGCACTTTACTCGAATCGAGTCGTATCGACTCCCTTCCGGAAATTCCGGAGGGGCTGGCATTAGCACCTTGATGCGGAAAAAGGATGCTCGACACTTCAAAGGGCCAGATCCCTCAGTGTCATCTGGATACAAAGTTTTATCTAAATTATCACAATCAATGTCATAGTCAATCTTTTTTAATCACTTAATATGAATGTAGTGATATCAAATTTCAGAGGGACTCATCAGTGCCTGTTTGAGGGATTCCTCAAAGTCTGATTTAAGCAGTTTTTCATGATCGTCAGCAGTAATGTAAAAGGTGTCGATAACTTGATGGCCGATGGTTGTAATGACGGCCTGCTGAATCGGCACTCCCGCACGATCAAACGCACTGACTATTTTGTAATAAACCAAGGGCGCGTCTTCGGCAGTTATTTTAATACGCAGATAATTTTTATCACGTCGCTGAAATTCAGTTTTATCGCGTGAATCGCCCTTCCAAACCGGAAAATCTGCAGAAGAAACATCATTGGTTTCTTTGACCATGTAGCCTTTTTTGTCATCTTTGAGGTACTCCAGCTGAAATTTTGTGTTGTAGAGAAAAGTCTGAGGCTTTATTTTCAGTGCAGGCGGTGTATTTCTTCTGATGGAAGTTTCCACCTCCAGGGGAAAAATAACATTGTCCTCTTCCCTTTTTGAGACTTTCAAATAATAGCAAAAAGCAACGTGACCGCTCGCAAAATTTATTTGGTTGATCTTTGCCGATTCAATGTTAAGGTGCTTCAGGTTCAAAGTGTAAGCAATTCTACTGTGAATTTGAGGCAGGTCATGCACATAAATCAGCAGAGCATTAAGTCGACCTCTTGCATTGGTGATGACATTTACAATTGCGGGACGTTCCAGTTTGTTGAAAATAGTAAGATTCTCCGCAATCATTCCCGGAGAAGAACTGAGCAGAAAACGATTTGGAAATGATGCAAAAAACCAGTTGATTAAAGGACTGTAAAGCTCAGTCAGTTCGACCAAAGTTTTATTGCTGAGAGCTTGCCGAATTTTACGGATAAATTTCTCTGTAGTCTGGTCAGTACCATGTTTGTCAAGTGAACCAAGTTTAAGGTCACGCCAGAGGACTTGTAATTCATCTTCTGAATTTTCAAGCAGTTTTCTTTCTTTTTTATTAATCTGTTCCAATGGTTTGAGCAAAACAGAATCCAGGTTTTCGCGGAGACTTCTGTTAATCAGCAAATCAATACGTGTGTCGGATTCCAGATCATTCTTTTTATTTTCCAGATATGAGAGGATAAAATCCATGGAATCCTCCTGCTTCTGAGAGGATCGCATTTCGGCAAAAACGCGGTATGTCTCCTCAAAAAATGTTCGTAATCCTCGTGTTGAATGAGCGTTGCTTTCACTCACAGAAATGTAATCGGAGATATTGCAGAGAAAAAGCAAAATTACATTGATCAGGTTGCGGTCTGCAATTTCGAAAAAACTTTGCAGTGCCTGATCAAAATAGGCTGAAGTTCTGCTGAGCTGCACGACTGTCGTGTGATGTACAATAAGCAAAGATACCAGCGTGAATAATTCCGGATCATCATAACCGATACGCTCCAGAGCCTTGACTGCAATCGAAGTTCCTGAAACTTCATGATCCGTCTGCGGATCGATTTTTCCTACATCGTGGAACAGGATGCCCCACTTGAGCGCTAAGATATGTTTTGGTTCAAGGTATTGATATAATTCCTGGTAATCTTTTTTTAACCGATCCAGTTCTTTTTGTGTACGATCCAGGGCATTCAGTGTATGAGTGCAAACCGGATGTTGATGGTAAGCCAGGTTACGTAGTAAAAAACGCATCTTATTAGTTTCCGGAATAAAACAACCCATCAGAGTCCGCGGTTCATTTTCCGCATTAATCGGTTCACAAATATCGAACATGATTCGCCAGGCACTTGCCGCAAATGGAGTCAGCATGAGTTTTGTAAAACGTTCTGCAATCTGCGTACGGTGAGTATCAATCACATCCGGAGTGATGATTCTGATCAGATCCGCCATTTCGTCCTTGAGGTCAAAAGACAAATCATATTCGGACTGTCCCACATATTCAAAGAGCTCAAGCAAAGCAGTGGGGTCGTTGAAGATCAGCGAAATTGGCACCTGCGGTAAACCTTCAAGCGCATTTACCTCAACAATTTGACGCTTACCCAGATGGACTACAACCTGGAAATTAGAGAAAGTCCTCACTATGGTGCGGTCCAGCAGGCGTTGTAAAATTGCCTGTGAAAGATATTGGATGTAATTCACCATCTGCAGACGATAGCGGTCAAAAACGTCTATACTCTGGAAACGTTTTTTCTTGAGCAGGTAAAGCCGTTCTGTTGCGTCATTGATGATATTAATCTGGATGTCTTTTTCTGAAAGACCTCTTTCACGCGCTTCATCATCAAAATGAAACTTCACTGCAGTTGCGGAAAAGTTACGTAAGTCATACAAAAATTCCAGTGCCTGACAAAGTTTAAAACCTTGTCTTGGTGAAATTATACGTTTTTGAATCAGCAGGGCGAGCATATCTGCAGTTTGATTTGGAAACACACCAAAAGTCGCCGCCGCCAGCCAAAGCGGAATTTGCAGAGAGCGTAAACCACCTTGATCTTCCTTGAGATTCATCTGGCTCAGTCCGGGGACTGCACGATCATGATAATCTCGTATCTGGCTCAGCACGAAGGTTTCATAAGGCAGGATTTGAAAGAATCTGCGTTTCAGGGCATTCGCTAAATTATTACTGCCCAGCAGAACTCTGCTTTCCAGAATGGCAGGAATGGTATGGATAGCGGCGGGATCCTTAAAACGTGATAAATCCTCGTCTAATTCAAAGTATTGGTGAGCAGTTTCAATACCTGCGATCCGGAGTAAATGCTCAATATGTATGATGAACTGTCGGCAAATCTCTGCTTCTCCGGAACTTAGCTGCTGTGTATCAAGACAATAGCCAAGATCTCTGTCTGAGGCGAAACTGAGTTCCGCACGTCCGTATCCTCCTCTGGCAAAGATCACTAGATGATTGAGCAAAAAATCACGTTTGAATTCAGCTTGCTCAGCAAGCGGCATGTGTTCTTTTAGGTACTTCAGCCGCTCATTGAGTTCTGCTGTCTCTTGAGTCAAATCTGCTTCAATACTGTTGTAATATTTCAGTAACTGTCTTTGTTCAGGATCTTCCGGATTTGATTCAATCTTCTCGATTTGTTTTTGAGTCAGTTGGAGTTTTTGCTGATTTTTAGGTAGTGTTCTTTTTTTGAACCGGTACTCTTTTTTTAGTTCTTCAATTATTCTTACTTTGAGGATTGGCAGATCTTTAAAGGCATATTCGAAAGCAGTATGGATGATACTGTCCAGGAGGCGTGTGTTTTGAGCAAGCGTGGTAAAGGAGCTGTCCGTGTTTAGACTCTTTTCTACAATTATTTTATACTGCTCTTCATAATATTCTGCAGTAACTGCTGCAAAAACTTCTTCACGTGCAGCAAGATATTCCTGAGTCTGGCTGTCCTCAAGATGCAGAGGTTTCCAGGCTTTAATCAGTTTTTTTAATAAAGCTTTTTTGTGTTTTTCTAGTTTTTGCGGATCCTCTGTAAAGATGAACGGAGAGAGGAAGGGATAATTTTCAATTGGAGAAAAATTAGTATCCATAATTAAAACAGTTTGCTGTAGAGGGGAATGATTATTTTTTCAGCAAAATCCGGCAAAAATCCGGCATGAGTACTTGATAAAAGTTGTGCGGAAAATACTTGCTGAAAATATGTCAGAAAAGAGTTTCTTGTTTTCTAGGAGGTGCTGAAATCCCCAAATGCTGATATGCTCTTTCGGTCGCCATCCGTCCGCGCGGAGTACGTTGCAAAAAACCTTTGAGCAGTAGAAAAGGCTCATAGACATCCTCAATCGTATCTTTTTCCTCTGAGACAGAAGCAGCAAGGGTACTCAAACCGACTGGGCCTCCGCCAAATTTTTCTACGATTGCTTCGAGAATGAGACGATCCATTTTGTCCAGTCCCTCCAGATCGATTCTCATTTTATCAAGACTCTTCTCGACCAGCGGCAAAGTGATTACTCCGGAAGTTTCCATGTCCGCAAAATCACGACAGCGCTTCAGTAAACGGTTTGCGATTCTGGGTGTACCCCTTGCTCTGCGCGCAAGTTCCAAAGATGCCTCTTCCACAATTTCAATACCCAATAAAGCAGCCGCACGCAGGATGATGGTTTTCAGTTCTTCAGGTTCATAAAAATTAAGGCGGAACTGAATCCCAAAACGTTCCCTCAACGGAGAAGTAAGCAATCCGGCCCTTGTTGTTGCACCTACCAGAGTAAAATGTGGTAAATCGATTTTTACGGTACGGGCACCCGGACCTTCTCCGATAATAATATCGAGCGTGAAATCCTCCATTGCGCTGTAGAGTACTTCCTCCACAACTCGGTTCAGCCGGTGAATTTCATCAATGAACAAAATTGTTCCAGGCTCAAGATTGGTGAGAATTGCTGCTAAATCACCTTGCCGTTCAATAACAGGTCCGGAAGTCGCACGCAACTGCACTTCCATTTCACGTGAGAAAATATTTGCGAGAGTAGTTTTTCCTAATCCCGGAGGTCCGCTCAAAAGTACATGATCCAGCGCATGACCACGTTTTTTGGCGGCGCCGATAAAAACAAGCAGATTGTCCTTAATTTCCTGTTGACCTATATAGTCACGTAAACGTTCCGGACGTAAAGATTGATCAAATTGCTCGCCAAGTTGTTGTTCAGGAGCAACCATTCGTGCTTCAGTATTTTCCGGAAGATCAGAGGACTCAGAGTCCACAGTTAGTTCCTGCATTGGTGTTCAAGAAGAGGAAGAGAGATTTTCCGGATTCTCCTTTGAGGCGACTTCCGGACTGATACGCCAAGTGTAAAGCGGTGAAAAAACATATAAGATCAGGTAAGCAAGTGCGGCATGCCCGAAATATGGTGTGAAAGCGAAACCGACGATCAGCAGGATAGTGAAAATTAAAAATTTTCTACTACGGCTCATTAAGCGGCCGATGTGCATATAACGAATCGGAAAACTTATCATTAAGATTGCTGCGATTATCATTAAGACAAAACAAAATTGTGCCCAAAAAACCAAATCTGCAGAATTTGTTTCAAGCGCATTTCCAAGCATTATGAAAGGAGCAGCTGCTAACAGGGCAGCTCCTGGAACAGGGATACCTTTGAAAAATCCCGGAATACTGTTTTGATCCAGAATAAATAAAACTAAACGTGTCACACCTAAGACAACATACATAATTGCAATCCATCCGTAAGGCAGAGCCTGAATGGATTCATCAGCAACTTTTGACATCAGGATGTAAAATATAACTGCCGGCGCAATGCAGAAACTGACTGTGTCGGAAACGTCATCTAGCACACCGCCTAGGGTAATGTTATATTTTCTGGGTTTTGAAGATGGAAGAGGTGTTGTGAGTCCAAGTTTCCTGGCGACAGCACCATCAAGTTTATCAAAAAAACCTGCTCCCAGCAGAATCAAGTATGCTTCCTGAACTCGTCCCCGATAAGCAAAGAGTATGGCTAAAACACCCATCAGCGCATTCATCACTGTCAGTGCATTCGGGAAAACTGCTAAAATTCTGCGACGTAAAACCTCATCATTCAAACAAAGATCATCTAAGCATGCAGTACCGTATTTTCGGCAGTAACCTGCAATTGAGCCAAAATTAATGATCAACAGCAGGATTTCCAGAAAGAAAAGCTGTTGAATCGGAATTGCTCCCAACCAGCTGATCCAGGAATAAAGTGATGAATCCGGACCTCCGGGCACATAAAAGGCGTGAATATAAAGTACAACTCCAATTGGAGCAGCGACCATTGTACGGAGCCTGGTGACTTCCTTCATTTCTTCTTCCTCGCCTTTCCGGAGCGAAAAATTTCTCATGAAGTGCGCGAAATTGTCACGCATTAAAACTGTTACGCACAAGACAAATACAAAAACAACGTGCAGCATTTCCAGCCGGAAATTAGCATTTTCTGCTAAAGTCTGGTAGCGCCACATCATGCCCACTGCAACCATCGGAAAAATCATTGCATAAACGACTTTGTCCATGATCCGGTCCGCTAAATGAGCGAGTTTTGCCTGTGGTCGAAAACGTGCCGCAAACCAGCCGTCAATTAAATCAAGGATCATTGCGGCAAGTAGAAAAATTACTCCGCTGTAGTAAACAAATGGATTGCGGTCCAGCATCACGCTGATGGCGCAGACCATGCCGGCAAACACCATTGGCGGTCGTCCATAAACGAGTAAAGCCGCAACATTAGTTGAAAGAAATTTAGGGTTAGACATGTTTGTTTATTAGGTTAAAAAACTTTTTCTACAATAACTGGCTTTTCCTGCAGCAACGCTAGCAGTAGTTATTTTAATACTCCTTTAAGCGATGTGCAACATTGAAGACATAAAGTAGCAACGCAGCTCTGATATAAACCCCGTTACGCAGTTGTCTCCAGTACATGGCACGTGGATCAGCATCGACTTCCGGAGAAATTTCATGCCTTCTTGGCAAAGGGTGTAAAATGATGGAATCTGTTTTCATTCGACTGACATTATCAGTAGTCAGACTATATTGTGAATAGTCAATCAGGTCGGACTCTCCAGAAAGATCATACTCGTCCTGAATCCTTGTCATATAAATACAGTCGACACTTGAGATAACACTTTCCAAGTTATCTGTTTTATGAATTTTCACACCTTGTGAGAGTAAATATTCTTCCAGATCGGCTGCAATCTGAAAAGAAGGCGGTGCAATAAACTCCATTTCGACATCTTTATACTGACTCAATAACATGACTGAAGAACGTACAGCCCTGCCACGCAGCAAATCACCCACAAAAGCATATCTTTTTTTACGTATACCACCAGTTTTCTGAAAGGAGCGGTGCATGGTGTAAAGGTCAAGCAGAGCCTGAGTAGGATGCTGATCTTTACCGCTACCGCCATTCATGATGGGCACGCTACGTCCACTATTGTCCAGCAAATAGGCCATATACTCGCAAAATCCAGGCTTTGGATCACGCATGATAATCATGTCAAAATAACTGCTGAAAACCCTTACACCGTCTTCCTGACTTTCACCTTTGTATTCTGATGATAAAGATGGATCCCGAACTTCTCCGGTGTCCATACCGACCATTTGGCAAGCAGTTAAAAATGAGAGGAAGGTTCTTGTAGAAGGCTGGGTGAAATAGAGCATTGCCTTTTTGTGACACAACAAGGATTTCAAAAATTCAATCCCGTTTGGTTTACGAGTCATTTCCTTGATGTGATCCGCAATATCAAATAATTCTTCCATCAGGTTAATGGAAAATTGGTGTGAGAGCATCACATGCTGGAGGCGTCCTTCTTTTTCATAATGACGCATGCGTACTTCCACTGCTTGTGAAAAGTACTCTTCGTAGGTTTTTAAAGATTCTTCCATTTGTGAAGCAAGGCGAAATATATTAAAAATAAACTATACTAGCCTAAAATTCTATTCTGTAACAGTCCAGTGTGAAATTGTGTTCAACACGAAATGCACTAATAAAAGTTCTAACTTGAAGAGTACTTTTAATGGACTATCAAATAGCTGTGGGAGGTAAAAAGACAGGACTGATTAGCAGCAAGAGCTTGTCCCCTCAGGGACACGCTCTTGACAAAAGTATTTACTTGATTTCCGCGCTTGCGCCGGCTTCTTCAAGTTTCTTTTTGACTTCTTCTGCTTCTTCTTTGGAGACACCTTCTCTAATAGCTTTGGGAGCAGCTTCAACTGCTTCTTTAGCTTCTTTGAGGCCCAGTCCAGTGATACCCCGAACTTCTTTAATGACGTTAATTTTCTTCTCACCAAAGCTGGTAAGAATAACGTCAAATTCGGTTTTTTCTTCGGCAGGTGCTTCAGCGGCTGCACCGGCAGCGGCAGGAGCTGCTACTGCAGCAGCTGCACTAACACCGAATTTTTCTTCCATTTCTTTTACCAGTTCAGACATTTCCAAAACGGACATGTTAGCGATAAAATCAATTACTTGGTCTTTTGTGATACTTGCCATTTTATTTCTCAGACAAAGGTTAAGTTCATCTTCCACACTAGCATGGGAAGAATGTTAATAAACCGGATTGTTATTTGCTATCCCGGACTGCAGCCAGAGTGCGAACAAATTTCGCGGGAACTGCGTTTAGAGTACGAACAAATTGAGTTGCAGGTGCTTGCATCAAGAACAACAACTTCATGAGGAGCTCTTCTCTAGAAGGTAATTTGGAAAGTGCTTCCACTTCACCTGAATTGAGGATGCTCGTTTTGCTGTCACCAACAAGGATTCCAGCAAGGATTTTCAAGTTTTTTAAACTTTTAGCGGCCTCAGACAATACTTTAGCCTGTTGCACAGCATCACCGTCACTGTAGATAAGTGCACGAGTCTGTGTGAACTGATCTGCAAGTTCTGCAAACGGAGTGTCTTCCGCAGCAATACGTGCCAGCGAGTTTTTGATTACTTTCATGGTGGATGAGGCATCATTCAACTTCTTTCGAAGTTCTACAACCTGATTTGCTTCAATACCACGATAATCAACCAGTACTCCTGCGGACATGCTATTAAAGATTGACCGTAGTTCACTGACTTGAACTTCTTTTTGGCTTCGTTCCATGGAACCTTTCCGATATGATTATGTTAAATAATTCACTCCTGCGGTTTATCAAAGAAGTGCTTTAAGACACACACTTCCATAGAAAAAGCCCGAAAGCAGTTTCTGTTATAACCGAAGATTGAGATAAAAATTGAATAAGACAGAGGAAGGAACACAGTAAAATGTGCTGTGTCACTTACGGAAGCTGTGTCTCGGCAGGGCATAAATTAAGCCGCTAGGCCCCTACTGTCTTAGACAAGAAAAATAAAAATTTTTCAGATGTTAAACTGTTTGTGGATCTACTTTAAGCCCAGGACCCATTGTAGAACTCACACTAAAATTACGCAGATAAATACCTTTTGAAGCTGATGGTTTCATCCTTTTGACAGTGTCAACCAAGGCAGTTACATTTTCACAAAGCTTGTCTGCATCAAATGAAACTTTGCCAATAGCAGCATGGAGGTTACCTTGCTTATCGGCACGGAATTCTACCTGCCCTGCTTTAATATTTTTGATAGCGGTTTCAACTTCGAAAGTTACTGTACCGACTTTTGGATTTGGCATAAGTCCTCTTGGACCCAGTATTTTACCTATCCGTCCTACAACTGCCATCATATCCGGAGTTGCTACAACACGGTCAAACTCGAGCCAGCCTTCCTGAATCTTTTTGGCGTAATCTTCACCGCCCACATAATCGGCCCCGGCTTGCTCTGCCGCAATGGCTTTGTCTGCTTTTGCAAAAACCAGCACACGAATTTCCTTACCCAGGCCGTTTGGCATAGAACATGTTCCACGCACCATTTGTTCAGCTTTACGTGTGTCAACTCCAAGTCTCAAAGCAACATCAACTGTCTCATCAAATTTGGTAGCTTTGACTTCTTTAAGCAAATTAATTGCTTCAGTCAAAGGATACAGTTTTTCTGCGTCCACTTTATCTTGGAAAACTTTTGTTCTTTTACTCAGTTTTTTCATAATCCCTCAGTCAGTACGCCCATACTCCGGGCAGTTCCTGCCACGGATTTCATGGCAGATTCCAGGTTATAACAATTCAAATCAGGCATCTTCTGCTTGGCAATTTCCTCAAGTTGATTTTTATTCAAAGTACCAACTTTATCCTTATTTGGGGTCGAGGAACCTTTATTCAGTTTCAGAGCTTTTTTGATCAGCACAGGTACCGGAGGTGTTTTGGTAATAAAGGTGAACGAGCGATCCTTGTAAACAGTGATCACCACCGGAATGATTGTATCTTGTCCCTGAGTTTGTGCGTTAAAAGCTTTGCAGAACTCCATGATGTTCACACCGTGCTGACCTAATGCTGGGCCAATCGGCGGAGATGGATTTGCTTTGCCTGCCGGAACTTGCAGTTTGATGAATGAGGTGATTTCCTTTGCCATGGTTTTTTTGTCTTATTCTACTACGTGTTTTACTTTTTCGAACTCTACCTCCACAGGTGTGGGACGGCCAAAAATACTTACTAGTACTTTTAATTTTCTGCGTTCGAGATTTATTTCATCGATTGTACCACTGAAATTTCCAAAAGAACCTTCGGTGATAGTTACCTTTTGTCCAAGTGAAAACTCTTCTTCTGTTGCTTTCTGCTGGAATCTTTCGTTGACTTGTGAACGGATTGTTTCAAGTTCACGCTCATCCAGAGGCAACGGATTTTTTTGCGTACCGCCAATAAACCCTGAAACCCTGTTGACATCCATCAAAAGGTGCCACAATGCCGGGGTGAGCTCCATGTTGATTAGTACATATCCAGGAAAATATTTCTGGTTTACTTTACGTTTTTTCCCTTCCTTCGTGCGGATCACATCTTCTGAAGGAATGAAAATTTCGTCTACCAGATGTTCAAGTCCTTCAATCCTTAACTTTTCCTGAATCGTCTGTTCTACACGTCCTTCATAACCGGAATATGCCTGCAGAATATACCATTTTGCATTTGGGTTTTTCGGCTTTTCAGGAATTTGTGCTTCAATATCTTCTGCTTCTTCAGCCGTTTCAGCTGTATTATCTGCAGTTGGCTCAGTTTCGATTGCAGGAGCATCAGGCTGTGCTTCTGTCCCATCAGCACTTACTTCCGGAACATCAGTCTGTGTTTCTGTATCATCAGTGCTTACTTCCGGAGCATCGTTTTGTTGCTCTCCCAAAGTACTGTCCTGAGTTTCTGCAGTTTCGTTTTGTTCTTCCAATACCATTTCGGTTCCAGTTTGATCTTCCACTATTTTATCCGGCAATGACCATTTGCATGATGTCAGAAAGTCCTAAATCGGCGATACCCAAGTAGAGCGCTACAGCTAAAGATACACCTACAACTACTGAGGTTGATTTTATTGTTGCCTCACGTGTCGGCCACTGCACGCGTTTAAATTCCGCAATGACATCTTTAAAAAACTGTTGAATTCGTTTAAACATAAGCAGATTTATGTATGAAGATAAAACATCCTGATAAAATATTTTTACTATTGTTATAAAGCATTACTGTTCAGTCACAAAACTCAGCGCCAATTATTTCTGGCAGGGCAGACAGGGGTCGAACCTGCGACCTTCGGTTTTGGAGACCGATGCTCTACCAACTGAGCTACTGCCCTATCAGGACGCAAAATATAAGGAAACGGGCTACTTCGTTTCTTTATGCAAAGTGTGTTTTCGATCCCACCTACAGTATTTACGTACTTCCATACGCTCTGTTTTTAATTTCTTGTTGCGGGAAGCTGTATAATTTCGGCGCTTGCACTCAGTGCATTCTAGGTGAATCGTGTCTCTCATGATTTCTATATTTAAAAAATAAATAATTTATTTGGAGCCTGAGAGCAGGATTGAACTGCCGACCTCTTCCTTACCAAGGAAACGCTCTACCACTGAGCTACCCAGGCTTAAAACTCACACCGTAAAAAGCTCTTCAAGCTGTGGTGGGGAGAGAAGGATTCGAACCTTCGAAGGCGAAGCCGTCAGATTTACAGTCTGATCCCGTTGACCGCTTGGGTATCTCCCCATGCTGGAGCTGGCAATAGGACTTGAACCTACAACCTGCTGATTACAAATCAGCTGCTCTACCAGTTGAGCTATGCCAGCATGAGTTAAACGAATAATTATGAAATGTTATGGAGGTTTTGTCAATCTAAAACATCAAGAGATGAGTATTTTTCTCTTTCCGTAATGCTATTAAAGTAAAAATGGCTCCCGATTCTTTAAGTTAATAAACTATGCGGCAGCCAAAGTTACGTCTGGGGAGGCAGGTTCTTTCTGCTCGGGAAGTTTAATCGTATGATCTTTACTGAACTGATAATCCTGAAAAACTTCTTCTGCACTTAAAAGCTGATATTTACCTTTTTCAAGTTTATGAGTCGTATCTTTGAGACGGTAAACATAATGACCACAGGTCCAGATATTAAATTTTCGGAAATGGGTGCAGAGGCAGGTTTTGTCCGGAATAGAAATTTTATCCGGTTTATTTTCCAGTTCCTTGTTATAGGCTTCTACGTAGGCACAATGTCCTTTATTGTCCAGGATATAACCGAAGGCTTCACAATTAGGTCGAATTCCGGAACCTATCCCTGGAGACTGTCGTAACATCCGCATTGGATATCCGGTTGGTGAGATAGTATTGACAACAAGATCCTCTTCTTCTGCAGCAAAGTAGTGATGCTTTGTACGGTCAGGCAGACCGCATTCTTTAGTCACGGTAAAGCGTGTTGCTACCTGTACTGCGGAAGCACCGGATTCAAAAAAGTCCACTGCATCAGTTCCGGTAAAAACTCCGCCTGCCGGAATCACAGGAATGTCCAGATCGTTTTCTTTTAAAAAAACCAACACATCCTGCACAATTGTTTTAAGATCATATTCCTGCCAGTCGTCAATGCCGAAACCTAAATGTCCTCCGGCCAGAGGGCCTTCTACAATGATATAATCCGGAAGTCTTTTATACTTGGCAGCACGTTTAAGAAAAGGCCGTAATGCGCGTGCCGAAGAAACGATGATCCCAAGCAAAACATCATTGAATCTGGAATGATCCTTCATCAATTCCATCGAACCTAAATGCAGCCCGGCGCTTAAAGTTATACCTTCAACTCCGGCATCCATCGCAGCATGTAGACGTGTTTGCAGAGTGTCACGCGGATTGTTCATGGTTAGTTTTTCCATGCAGTTTACAAATACCGCACCGTCACCTTTTTTAGCATCCATGGTACGTCCAACATGGAGTCGCTGAGCTTCAGCCAGTCTTTCCAGGTCAAACTGCACCACGGTTTTATCTGCGCTGTTGACGTTATATTTGTATTTGCGTTGTTTCTCCTGCACATAATGTGTCTTAAATCGCCGGTCGGAAACTGTGGGCACCATTGCGTCAGAAATGTGTCCGATACCACCTAAACGCGCTACTTCCAGAGCAAGTTCTGCTGTAGAAATATCTACTCCCATTCCGCCTACGAGAATAGGAACAAACTCCTTCCCACCGAGTTTAAAGCGAAAATCGTTTAACGCTTTGCTCATATCTTGTTCCCTCTAATTAGGATTTAACTATCAAATAAATTATTCATTAAGGATATATTTAGTTTGCCATAATTGAATATCCGCAGTCGACATAGATCACTTGCCCGGTAATTCCTGAGGAAGCTTCGCTGGCTAAAAATACAGCAGTTTGGGCTACCTCAGCCTGAGTAGCGGTACGTTTCATTGCTGAGTGATCACCGGCAACTCTCATCAACTCAGCAAAATCCTTAATGCCTGCTGAAGATAAAGTTCTAATTGCACCCGGAGAAATTACATTAACCCGGATATTGTCCGGACCAACTTCTTTCGCCAGATAGCGAGAAGAAGCTTCCAGAGAGGCTTTTGCCGGACCCATCACATGATAATGCGGAACTGCCAGCAAGGAGCCAATGAAACTCATGCTGAGGATACTACCGCCTCCGCGTTTTTTCATCATGGGGATAACACCTTCTGCCAGTGGTAACAGGGAAAATGCGCTGATTTCATGCGCTTTTGCATAACCGCCGCGGCTGGTGCTGGAGAAATCTACTTGTAAGTCTTTCTGGTCTGCAAAAGCTAAACTGTGAATTAAAAAATCCAGCTCTCCCCAATGATCATTTAATGCTCCGATTAAAGACTGAATCGAATCATCACTTGAAACATCACATTCCTGTATCAGCGTAGCATTTACTTTGTCACCAAGCTTTCGGACATTTGCCTCAAAACGTCCCTTAGGATCAGTAAGATAAGTCAGCGCGAGTTCTGCACCTTGTTCATGAAAATGTTCTGCAACTGCCCAGGCAATGCTACGTTGATTGCCGACTCCAAGAATAACACCTTTTTTTCCAGATAAACTACCCATTTTTCTTTTCCTTGTTTTAATAATTATTTGCTATAGATTTAATAATCCAAAATGTTTTTGACCAAAGCTTAGTTCTCACTCTTTTGAGTTCTGTCTAAATCGCCCAATAGCGTTGCCGAGCCGAATTGTTTGTCCTAATTCCAACTCATTCAGTTCAACTTGTCCTGGCGGGAACAGGCAAATTACAGTGGATCCCAGTTCAAACATCGCAACTTCTTCACCGCGTTCCAACTCATAAGGAGTTTTCAAGACAAGTTGTTTAGCCAGCGCACCCTGACGGTTTGAAATTTGATCATCGTAGCTGACTCGAATGCGTCCTACAACAGTTGCGCCAACTTTTATGAGCGCACATTCACCTTTTTCCGTTTGTATATAAGTGGTCAAACGTTCATTCCGGGCAAAGAGATTCGGCACATGATGCACACCCAATGGACTGACAGTCCATAAATCTCCCGGAATGTATGAGAACTCACGAACCTCCCCTGCTACCATGCTGTGAATACGGTGGTAGTTCTGTGGAGCCAAATAAATGGTAATGAATTCTCCGCCTTCATATAAACTGTCACGTTTCGAATCAAGCAGTAAATCAGCTAATCGATAATCCAGCCCTTTTGCCTGAATCAGACGTCCATCATTGATGCGGCCGTATTCACCGATAAATCCATCTACGGGGCTTAATATAACATCCGGATCTGGATCCAGCGGACGCGCATCTGGAAGTAACTTCCTGGTGAAAAATTCGTTGAATGTCCTGAACTCTGAAACCTGCTGAGTTGCTTCTGTCAACTCAACATTATAGATCCGTGAAAATATTCTTATCAACGGTGTAAGCAAAAAACGCGGCATTCGAATGTCAGCCACAAACCCGCAAAGTCTGCTGAAAAGATTGCGGGGCAAAATCCACATAAAATAATATGCCGGTGGACGTCCAAATCCCGGAATTGACATCAACCCCCGACTGGCTCAACTTTTGATTTGCTCTGTCCCAGTAAGTCCATAATATATGAACCATCGACTGTTTCTTCTTTCATCAAAACATCAACGATTTTGTGTAAAACATCGATATTATCACGAAGTAGTTTTTTAGCTTTCGAATCATGATATTTAATTGTTTTACGCATTTCCTTATCAATTTCTGCAGCAGTATTTTCACTAAATTCACGGCCTTTACCGATGTTACGACCCAAAACGTTCTGCTGACTATCACTGCCTAAAACGATTGGTCCAAACGATTTGCTCATACCCCAGTTGCAAATCATGTTTCTGATCGTGTCGGTGGCCTGTTGAATGTCGTTGCTTGCTCCGGTTGTGACCTCATCAAAAATTATTTCCTCCGCCGCACGTCCCCCCATGGCGATAGTGATACGGTTACTCAGGAAATCAATATCGTAAGAATGATTATCATGTTTTGGCAAAAATGCTGTTAGACCAAGAGCTCGCCCGCGCGGAACGATTGTAACTTTGTGAATTGGATCGGTTTTAGGCAGAAGCGCGGAAACCAGTGCATGACCTGCTTCGTGGTATGCAGTATTACGTTTTTCTTTTTCCGACATGACCATCGACCGGCGCTCTGTGCCCATCATCACTTTATCACGTGCCCATTCAAAATCGGCTAATTTAAGTTCTGTTTTGTTGTTACGTGCACCACCTAGAGCAGCTTCATTGATCAGGTTTTTCAAATCTGCACCAGAAAATCCTGGAGTTCCGCGTGCAATAATGTTCATGTCAACGCCATCAGCCATCTGAACTTTTTTGGCATGGATTTGTAAAATTTCCTCTCGCCCTTTTACATCAGGCAGAGGGATACTCACCTGCCGGTCAAAACGACCGGGACGCAGAAGTGCAGGATCAAGAACATCTGGACGGTTAGTCGCCGCGATCACGATGATTCCTTCCATTCCATCAAAGCCGTCCATTTCCACCAAAAGCTGGTTGAGAGTCTGTTCGCGTTCGTCATTTCCACCGCCCATTCCTGTACCACGGCTTCCTCCGACGGCATCTATTTCATCAATGAAGATGATGCACGGTGCGTTTTGCCGACCTTGTTCAAACATATCTCTAACTCTGCTGGCACCAACACCGACAAACATTTCGACAAAATCAGAACCGCTCATACTGAAAAAGGGAACCTCCGCTTCTCCGGCAACGGCCTTTGCGAGCAAAGTTTTTCCAGTACCGGGTGATCCGGACATTAGCATGCCTTTTGGAATTCGGCCACCAAGTTTACGGAATTTTGCCGGATCCTTCAAAAAATCAACTGTTTCTTTCAAATCGTCTTTTGCTTCTTCAACACCAGCGACATCAGCAAAGGTCACTTTCATTTCACTCGGATCCATCTTTTTGGCACGGCTGCGTCCGATGGAAAATAAACCGCCTCCTCCGGCACCTCCTCCCTGCATTCTACGCATCAGCACCATCCATATTCCAAAAATCAAGATGAACGGTCCCCAATTTATCAAAATGCTTAAATACCACGGAAGACTTTTTTCAGGTACATAATTGATCGGAATTTGATACAGTCGAAGGTAGTCAATTACACTGGGGTCTTCTGCGGGGATATAGGTGCGGTAGCCCAGTCCGTCCTGAGTGAAACCCTCGATTAAGGAATCTCCGACTATCTGAGCATTGACAACTTCACCTGATGCAACGAGTGCCTTGAAGTCACTGTAAATCAGTTCCTGTGTGCGTTGAGTGCCGGTTGACATATTTCCACCGTCGAACATTTTTGCTAAAAAAAATGCCAGCACCAGCATACTGAGGATAATAAGAATGTTTTCTCTTTTCATATAAAAATAGTCCTAAAAGCAGAGCTTGAAGTCAGCCGTATTCTGTGACAGAGAATTCGGCATGAGCTTAAAAAAATAAAAAAATTATCTATTAAAAACCATGTTAACTGGTACATGATAGCATACAACTGCTTGCACAGTTAAGTAATTTTTTAACACTTATTTTCAATAGTAACGACATTTGATGAAGCAATACAATCTATCTTCGCGTTTTAAAAGATTTTCACATGAATCTTCATTAACCCTAAAACTCGGTCTGCCGGTAATTATTGCGCATTTGTTACAAACTCTGATGCAGTTTGTGGACACAATAATGGCTGGACATGTTAGTTCTCATGATTTAGCAGGACTGGCAATTGCGACTGCGCTTTACCATCCGGTGTATTTGTTGATGCTGGGTATATTGATTTCTCTCGGTTCGATTATCGCACAACTTTTTGGCGCTGGAAAGCAGCAGGAGATCGTCACTAATGTGATACAGGGTCTGTGGCTCAGTCAGGTTTTAGCAGTTATCAGCATCTTGATTTTAGCAAATCTAGAGCCGGTTTTGTACTTGATGGGTTATGAACCGGAAGTGATCAGAGTTGCCTCAGATTATTTGCAGGCGTTGTGTTGGGGTATGCCACCTGTTTTCGCATTTCTTGTCTTGAGGATGTTTAGTGAGAGTTTGTCTATCACTCGTCCTACCATGTATATTTCACTGATCGGTCTCGGAGTCAATATTGTTTCAAACTATGCGTTGATGTTTGGGCACTTTGGTTTTCCCGCTCTGGGTGCTGTTGGCGCAGGTTGGACTACGAGTATGGTTCACTGGGTCATGTTTTGCGCGATGTTGATTTTTTGTCTGAAAGCATCGATGTTTGCCAGCTACCAGAAATTTATTGCTTTCAGCAGGCCTTCCTGGTTATATCTGCGTGAAATTTTGAGAATAGGCATCCCCAATGGTTTTGGAATAGCTGCTGAAGTAGGTCTTTTCGCGACGGTATCATTGTTGATGGGAACATTTGGGGTGACGGCAATCGCCGGACATCAGGTTGCAATCAGTGTGGCTTCCTTAACTTTCATGTTGCCGATGGGGCTTTCTATTGCCATTTCAATTCGAGTTGGCCAGGCAAAAGGCAGGGGTGATTATGTAGGTACACGTTATATAGGATATGCCGGCATCATACTTAGTGTTTTAATTATGGCAGTAACCGCAACTGTGTTTGTAAACTTTCCGGAAATGATTGTAGCCTTGTATTCAGATGATCCGGATGTCCGTTCACTGGCTGTTCAATTACTCTATATGGCCGCGGTTTTTCAGTTGTCTGACGGAATGCAGGTAGGTGCTCTAGGAGCATTACGCGGACTTAAAGACACTCGTGTCCCTTTTGTCACAAACGTAGTGGCATACTGGGGAGTCGGCTTGCCCACAGCATATTTGGTTGGAGTGTATTTTAACTTTGGTCCTGTGGGAATGTGGGTTGGTCTAATTGTTGGCTTGAGCATTGCTGCGGTGCTGCATAGTTGGCGTTTCCGGGTTCTGACCAGACGTCTTTTAAGCCAACCGGAAGCTAAAAAATCGCTTGATGATCAGCTTTTACAAATGAACCCTGATTAATAAATCCTTTTTTTAAATATCAAAGAACAAAATAGTTCTTCCATATTGTTTGGAATCGTAATTGCAGGTGAGATTGGTGCTAAATTCCAGCTGATATTTTCGAGGCCTGGTTCGGGCACTTGAAAATCAGGCGATATTTTCTCCATTTTATAAACTCACTTTAATAGGAAAACTATGGCAGACCAAGCCAGCGTTCTTTCAGATGTACGATTTCAGTTTCAGGATTTTTTTGGTGCCTTAAGTCTCACGAAGAGGATCACAATTTTGGTGGCCCTTGGAATAATTCTCATCGGTATGGTGAGTATGATTTTTGTGGCAAACAGGGCTTCCTGGGCTCCATTGTATTCTAATCTAGAACCTGCGGATGCCGCCGCCATAGTTGAAAAATTACAGGAAAATCAAATTCCTTATATGCTTGCTCCGGGAGGCAGGTCCATCATGGTTGAACCGCACTTAGTAGACCGGGCCCGTTTAACATTAGCAAAAGAAAAAGTATTACCGGGCAGCGGAGTTGGTTTTCTTGATCTGTTTTCTACTCCAAGTCTGGGTGAAACAGAATTTCAGCAGGGAGTTAAATTCCGTGTTGCGCAGGAAGGTGAACTGGCAAGGCTGATTTCCACTATTAATGTTGTTAAGTCAGCAAAAGTTTCATTAGCAATTCCACAAAAAACACTATTTTCAGACAATCAGGAGGAACCAAAGGCGGCAATTGCGCTCAATCTTACCAGCAGCGGAGCCGGCCGTAAACAGATTGAAACTATAGTTCATCTGGTTGCGAGTGCGGTTGAAGGTCTCTCTCCGCGAAATGTTAAAATCACGGATCAAAGCGGAAACTTGCTGAGTCGAGGATTTTCTGACGATTCTGCAGGCGGTAAAATGAATGATAATTATTCATATAAAAGCCGTTTTGAAAAGGAGCTGGAAACAAAAGTTGTCAGACAGATTGAGGAGGTTGTTGGTAAAGACCGCGTGAGGGTCAATGCCTCTGCTAACCTGCGTTTTGATCGGAGGACAATCAAGGAAGAACTAGTTGATCCTGATCAAACCAGTGTTGTAAGTGAGCAGGTGGTCGATGAATCTTCAACTGGAACTCGCTCGATTCCTGTAGGACCAGCCGGAGTTACAACCAATTTACCCGAAGCAACGGGTAGAGAAGCCGCCACAGTTTCAGAGTTCAGCAAGAAAAACTCTACTCGTAACTTTGAAAGCAGCCGCAGGGAAATAATTCTCGAGTCTGCAGTTGGAGAAGTGGTCAGCCTCAGCATATCTGTACTTCTTGATAACAGACGCTCACAAATTATTGATGATAGCGGAAACTCTTTAGGACGTACAAATACTCCCTGGACAGAAGGTGAAAAAGAAACTATCGTTGGTTTGGTAAAAGCCGCAATGGGCTATAATGAAGCCCGCGGGGACAGAGTATTTGTGGGTAATATGCCTTTTGAAGCAGCACTTGAAGAAGATAAAACTGCGGAAATTGAAAGTACACGAGTCCGCAACAAATTCGTTTTGGATGTTGTACGTTATGTCGCACTTGCACTTGCAATTCTGGCACTCATTATGTTGGTCATCCGACCGATGGTTCAGCGGCTGAGTTCAAAACCTGCTGACCTTGATCTTCTCATGGGTATGCCCGCAACAATTGGCGAACTGGAAGGAGAGGAACTGGAAATTCCGACCGAGCGTGAGTCCGGAATTCCACCTAGAGAAAAGATTCTCGAAATTGCCAAGCAGGATCCTCTCAAAACATCCGCGCTGATACACACCTGGCTGCGAGATCGTTCATAATGCTGATTCAGGATTCAGGCTGCAAGCAACAATTCAACCTGCAATTTTCCATTTTGTGTCAAATCCTGAATTCCGGCTCCTTAACCTAATAATCATCAATCAATTTTAAATGCATGTTGGATGAGAGTGAGTTTAAACCGTTTTCACTGACCGATTTCACGGTTGTTGAAGCAGAGTCTGCGGAAACTGCTGATTCATCTGCTGGAAAAGAAAGTCCTGCAGAAGGTTTAAATAGCGCAGAGCAGGAAATCGAAGACAGACTTGCCTCTTTCAAACCCCTTACTTTTGATGTTGAAGGAGATTCTGCAGAGTTTGTCGCAAAAGTTGCTGCAGATGCTGAAAGCGGAAGAACGGATGCAGAAATAATCCAACTCTCAAAAGGTTTCAAAAATGCAGAGTTTTTTCAGGAAAATAGTCTGCTGACAAATGCAGAGGATTTTGCGGAATCGATCAGATCAGGTGCAAAACTTTACAAAACTCAACTGCTTACAAAAATTGAAGAACAGGCAAGTGATACTGAACGTATCTACCAGCAAACTATTGCAGAAAATCAAGAGGCAGAAAAGGAGAGGAAAAATCTGCTTTCTTCCACTGAAGAAAAAGTAGAAGAAATAAAAAACAAAGCTTATCAGCAGGGTTTTGAGAGCGGACTTCAGCAGGGAATGCAGCAGCGTTACGATGAAGCAGAACCGCTGGTATCGCAGATAAATTCCGTATTGGCGCAGTTGAATTCGTTAAGGCAGGTTGTCCGTTTTCAGGCGGAAGAAGAGTTGGTGAAGTTAGCTCTGCAAATTGCTAAAAATGTTGTTGCTAAAGAAATAAAACAGAACAACTCTGTGATCAAGAACATAGTTCAGGCTGCGCTGCACGAAACTGAAGTGCAGGGAAAGATATATTTGTTTTTGCATCCGGATGACTACCAATTTCTGGTCGATAGTAAAAGTGATCTGGAACGATATTTAAGTGATGAACAAACCCTCCTGCTGCGGCAGAATCCTGAAATGGAACCTGGTTCTATTTATGTTGAGTCTGATGAAGAAATAATCAGCAGATCCATTGAAGGGCAGTTCGATAAGCTGGAAGAATCGCTGACAGAACAGCTTGAAAATAGACATGCACATTTATCCGAAGTAGATATAGATGCGCACGATTTTAGCCTAGAGACTGTTTCAGACTTGAAAGAAGTTGAATCGGAGTCTCTTGATTTAAGTCAAACTGAGACCACACAACAGATAGCGCCAGCAAGCTCAGCAGAAACAAGCGTTGAAACAGAGGAGCCTGAAAAGCAGCCAGATAATGTGGAGCCACTTCCGGAAACTGCATCGGCGGAATCCGAAAATCTGCAGCCTGAATCACTAGACTCTGAAGCCGCAAGTGCTGAAACAGCAAACGTCGAATTAGCGGAACCGGAACAGGGTACAGAAGCTGTTGAAACAGTAACTACTGAAACGCTAGGTTCATCGCCGGACACCACAGATCAATTTCCGGAAACTGATACGGATGACTCTGCTGAGTAAAAAGTCTATGGAAATAATTCAGTCAACGTTTGCCAAATAAAAGAAAATTTTGCGGATATTTTTTCAGGCTCTAAATTATCATTTTTAAATCCTCAAAACTGAAGCTAACTAAGCCTTATATTTTTCATGTTACCTGATTCATCAACTGCGGAATTGCCGGTTTACTCGAACCTTGAAACGTACATTAGCGGAATTGAAAATATTCCGGTACTACGCAAGGAAGGGCGAGTGATGCAGGTGATCGGGCATATGGTAGAGGCCACAAATCCGGGTTGTGCTGTAGGAGGAATGTGCCAAATATTTAATCCTGCAACCAATAAATCTGTGCCTGCGGAAGTCGTGGGATTCCGGAAAGACCGGATGCTCGTAATGCCACTGCACAACGCTCATGGAATTGGGCCAAAATGCAGAGTTGTTCCGGAAGACCGTCCGGCGATGGTTCCGGTAGGTGAGGGATTGCTGGGACGGGTTTTCGATCCGTTGATGCGGCCACTGGACGGTTTAGGCGAGTTAGCAACTTCCACGGAGGTTCCCTTATATCCGGAAGTCGTAAACCCGTTGAATCGTGAACGCATCAAAGAACCATTAGATGTTGGAGTGAGATCCATTAACGCCAGCCTGACTTGCGGTCGTGGACAGCGTATCGGAATAATGGCCGGTTCCGGAGTTGGAAAATCGGTGCTGCTCGGAATGATGGCACGTTACACTGACGCAGACATTAATGTCATTTCTCTGGTAGGAGAACGTGGAAAAGAAGTGCGTGAATTTATCGAAGATAATTTGGGTGAAGATGGCATGCGGCGTTCGGTCGTAGTCGTTGCGACATCGGATCAGCCGCCTCTGCTGAGAATGCGCGGTGCTTATGTGGCGACCTCTATCGCTGAGCATTTCCGTAATCAGGGTAAGGATGTTCTGCTGTCAATGGATTCTCTCACGCGTTTTGCAATGGCTCAGCGTGAAATTGGTTTGGCTGCAGGAGAACCTCCGACAACTAAAGGTTATCCGCCTTCCGTATTTGCCTTGTTACCAAGCCTGCTGGAACGTGCAGGCACGCATGAGGGGCCGGGTTCGATAACCGGATTCTACACTGTGCTCGTTGAAGGCGATGACGCAAGCGATCCGATTGCAGACGCAATCCGCGCCATTGTAGACGGACATATTTTCCTCAGCCGTAGTATTGCGGAAAAGGGAACTTTCCCTGCAGTGGATTTGCTCTCTTCAACCAGCAGGGTTATGGTCAATGTAGTTGGCGAGACGCACCTGGAACTAAACCAGATTTTACGACGTACTTTAGCTACTTACCGTGAAGCGGAAGATTTGATCAATATCGGTGCGTATGTTCAGGGAAGTAATCCGGAAATTGATTACGCTATTTCTAAATATCCATTAATTCAGAAATTCATTCAGCAGGGTATGAACGAACATACTGCTTTGAGCGAATGTGTTGACCGCCTCCAGCAAATTTTCGGAGACAGGTTGGAGGGGTATAATTTTGCGGAATAAATTTTCTGAAATCTCCAAACTAAGTCAGGCAACCTCGAAAAATTCTTTAGTCAGCGTGAATAGCGCAACTTACCCAACTACCGTTATTTGCTGAAGATTCCACGCAAGCTTCCAAAAATTGTATTCCAGCCAGACCGTCTTCCAGTTTCGGAAAATCTTGACTGAGCGGATCTGCATCGTGTCCAGCCATTTTGGCCTGTAAATTTTCTGCGAAATCAGCATAAACATTGGTGAATGCTTCAAAGTAACCTTCCGGCTGTCCGGGGTTAACACGTAGCAGACGTTGCGCACAGGGATAGAGTTCCGGAGAATCCAATTCTAATATGCGTGGTGTTTGTCCCAAAGGAGAAAAATGAAGTTGGTTTGGATGTTCCTGCCGCCACTCAAGACCGCCTTTCGTACCAAAAATTCGAATTCCCAAACCATGACGATGACCTACTGCGACACCGCTGGCCCACAAATAACCAGCCGCGGACTGTGAAGACTTTTCCGCTTTTTCAAAACGCAGCAGAACGTGTGCGTTATCTTCAAGTACGCGTCCGGAAACAAAGCTCTGTCGATCAGCAGAAACTTCCTTTAACTGCAAGCCGGTGATGAATGTTGCCAGATGCAGGGCATGAGTTCCAATATCACCGAGCACAAAAGTTTGTCCGG
>Ga0257116_1000298_pt1 | contig 51691 bp, 49 predicted proteins | sample SI112_120mmetaG_FD_190150 | JGI IMG/M metagenome (GOLD analysis project Ga0257116, IMG submission 190150) | Marine microbial communities from Saanich Inlet, British Columbia, Canada - SI112_120m | ecosystem: Environmental > Aquatic > Marine > Inlet | place: Canada: British Columbia | collected...
AGCACAGCTCGGGCCTTAAGTAATGGTAATTTGGGCGACGAAATAGATGTTAAAGTGCTTCAGAGCGGCGTCATTAAAAAGGCCGTAGTGATTGGCAAAGGCCAAGTGGAACTATTGCGACAATGACATTTTATAGGCCCATACTAAATTAGCTGATTTTTAAAAAAAAAAATGCTATTTTAGACTCAAGTTTTCAGCAAACCTGCCGATAGCTACTGCGTAGTTGAAAAAAGGCAAGAGGTGCCATATGAGCGATATCAATAATCAATACCAACATGTTGCTGGCAATAAAACCAATAACACCCAAGCTAAAGCGGCGAGCCAATCTCAAGAGGTGCAGCAGCAAGCTAATGTAGCCAAAACTCAGCAAGCCACTGAGCAAGCCAAGGCGGCCCCCACTCAAGGTGCAGACCAAGCCAAATTTACGCCGGAATCACAAACCTTGTTACGCATGACTCAAGCCAGTAAAGACGTGAGTGACATCAACCAAAAGAAAGTTGACCGCATCAAGCAGGCCTTAGAAGACGGTGAGTTTCCGGTTGATGCTGCACGTGTTGCAGAAAAAATGACTAGCTTAGAAAAATTAATCCAAGGATAAACAACCATTGCTGCCTCAACTACAACAAGAATTTGATGGTCACCTCAATCAAGCCATCAGTGACGCTCAGCAATTACACAGCACCTTGGAGCTGGAATTTAAACACCTCAAAGAAAGCGACCTAGAGGCGTTCCAAGCTCTGCAAGTACGCAAACAACACGACGTACAGACCATTCAGCTGTTTGATGCCCTACGCACTCAGTTTTGCCAAAACACCAACCTCGACCCTGATGACCAAGACTTTAGCCGCCACCTTGCCAGCGAACAGCAAGCTAAATGGCTACAATTGTTGGTTTTGCTAGAAGCCTGTGACACACTACATCGCACCAGCGATATGTTCATGCGTACCAAATTAGACTCAATTTCTAAAGCCTTGGAAACGCTCGAGCTCAATAGCCCGGTAACCAGCACTAACCTCTATAACAGTTTGGGCAACGCCTTTAGCAGCAATATCGGCAGAACCCTGATTAAGGCCTAGTTGTTAGTATTGACCTATTTAAACTGCTCCGAGTGCTTTTATGACCTTTTTACAAACCCTAGCAAGCAACCCTCAAAGTATGATTGTGTTCAGCATTTTGGTGGTCGCCATGTTGGGATTGATCATTGGTTTGATCGCCCTATTGCTAGAACGCCAAGGCAATCAACAGATACAACAAAGGCTAGCCGACTTAGGCTTACAGCTGTTAGAGCAGCAAGAAGACTACAATAAATTAGAAAAACTGCAGTTTATTGGTGCCCAACGACAGCAACGTATGGACCAAGTGCTACAGGATATATACAGCCTCATCGAAAACAACAGCCAGCAGCTAGATCAACTTAAAGACCAGCCTAATGTCCATACCAGTCTAGCCTCAGACGTACCTAGCCAAAGCAACTATGAACACGCCATTCGTATGGCAAAAGAAGGCTTGACTGGCGAGCGTATTCAAGAAATTTGCGGCCTCACCGAGGGCGAGGTCAACCTTATATTGGACCTCCACCAATAGCCCCTGGCTACTTTTCATCTCCCGGCTTCATGCCCTTGAGCCAATAGGTATACACCAAGACTTCGGCCACCAAGGTATAGAGTGACCGTGGCACTTGTTCGTCTAAATCAAGCAACCCTAACAAAGCCGCCAAATCTTCGTCTTTTTGAATCGGCACGCCCGCCGCAATGGCAGCATCAATAATCTGTTGCGCAAATTCATCCTTACCTTTCGCCACCACCACTGGCACCGGATGTTTGCCGTATTCAATGGCAATGGCCTGCAACGGCTTTTTCATACGTGTACGTCCAATATGCTGTGGGGCGTATTTTCGCCATCTATTGCAACACTTAAGGCATCAACTTTAGCGTCTCGGTAAGGTCCAACACTGACTTGCTGCAAAACAATATTTTGCTGCTCTAGGGTGGCTTGCAAATGATGCTTAGAGCTATTAATTAGCGCAGTCAACCAACTGGAGTCACTCGCAAAGTGTAAATTCGCCATAGCATGTTGACCATGTTGACTCTGAGTTAATAAGAGGTTGATTTGTAGTGCACCTAAGTCTGGACCTTCATGAGCTAAGCTAATAAACCACTGACGCTGACTGCGCTGGGCCTGACTTTGTTGCAAACTAACGGTGAGATGCTGTCGTTCAAACCATGGCATAATCCATTGATAATGAATTTGACCATTAAGTGCGGCATCCAAACTCTTAATTTGGCTAGACTGCAGAGCTTCTAATAAGGGCTTAACTTGCTGCTCAAAAGCATCCTCCAACACCAGTAACTTAAGCAACGCCTTCAAGTCATTGTGCGCTTTAGCTGGCCCTACCAAGGATGCGGATAAACTATTGGGTTTAGCTCTGTTTTCACTAAACAAACCACTCATAAGCATAGCTCTTTGTATGTCCAATGCTTTTGGTTTGATGGGCAATTGCCAAAATTCCTGTAGTAAAGCGGCAAGTGCAGGCGGCAGATGAGTCGCGGCAGATTGATGATTTAACCACTGTTGTAACGGTGCAAGGCTATTAGGCCGATACAATAAACTACGTAGAAAAGCACTTTGTTGCGCCAGCAGGGAATCGGGTAATGGGCCAGAACGTAACAGCTCTAATCTTGGTGGCTTGACCTCTGGGTCTAATACCCGAAACAACAGGCGTTCACCCAAGGTATAGGCCGCAGACGTTGCCGCAGCACTAAAGATGCTCGATGAGGTTTCCACTAATAATCGCGGCTGCAGCTGTATGACCACCCCTTCGATCACTTGGCCTTTAAATAGGGTGATAGCCGGTAGAACTGGGCCATTGCCCATGTTCACACCCGCCCGAGCCACACCACTGGATGGCGCTAAGGGCTGAGGTCCGTTGTCGATCATACCGCCTCCTTTTGCCATGCTGCTGTATTGTTTGCTAAACTGAGCCTATGAACGTTAATAACGCCACGCCTATCATGCCAGCAGTGCAGCAACCTGTGTTAAATCAGGAAGCTAAAGCGTGTGCGCAAAATGCCTTTCCCAAGCCGCCAGAAGTGGCACAACCCGCTCCTCGTTCAGAAGCACCCGATCAGAGCAAACAAAAAGCCAACTTAGAGGCTTCTGGTTGGCGCGCCAGCCAACATGCGATTGCCGCTAAGGGCCGCGACGGTTTAGACAACTACACCGACGCCCCTAACCAACGATTAGAGCAGGCTAGTGCAGCCTACAAAGCCATCGAAAAGCAGGAACAACGCGCCTCCGTAGACGCTATTGTTTAGCACCTTAGCCTTACTCGGCTACAGCCGCAATATCCAACACCACTTCTACTCTACGGTTTCGCGCTCGATCAGCAGCCGACGCATTGTCATTTAAGGCCGCAGTGTCTGCTAAACCTTCAACGGATAGCCGGTCGCGTGGAATATCCATCAAACTGGTCAACGAGTCGGCAACAGCCGCCGCACGAACGGCAGATAGGTCCCAGTTACTGGGGAACTCCCCGCCTGGAGCCACTTGCCTACTGTCCGTATGACCCGTCACTATCACTTTGCCTTTGTTACTGTTAATAGTGTCCCTTAGCGCCCGAATCATCGGCAAGGCATCTGGGTTAAGTTGCGCGCCGCCACCTGGGAAAGCACCCTTTTCAGTGAGTCGTACAATAACCTTAGTATCGTCACGTTCAACTTCTGCCAATCCTTGAGTAATAGCTTCAGACAACAATACCTGCAATTTAGCCACTTCTTGTTGCGCTTTCTGCTGCTGTTGCTCATGCAATACCTCAGCCGCTTGCTCTTGTTGCGCTTGTTGATCCAGCACTTTAATCGGTGCCTCGGTGATTTGTTGAGCGTCGGCAATTTTGGCGTACATCTCAACCGTGGCATCGGGCACAAACCCTTGCTCTGCATCATTATTGGACTCACCAGCACTGCCTGGGCCTTTGAGTTCCACCACAATCTGATCATCTTTAATCGTTACTTCTACCTGACCTTTAGCTATTTCTTCGGCCAAGGCAGTTTCTACCTTTTCTTTCTCTGCATTAACATCGTAGTCATGCTTCTTGCTTTCGGTCTTAAGCTCTAGGTCTTTTTGTGTAGTGTCGGTGGTCTGCTGCTTCACCTGATCTAGCACTGAGGTTTCCGCCACAGTGGGGCTAAACGATTGCGTCAGCATACTGGTACCCTTTGGGGGATTAGGTACTTTTACGTCCTTTTGTATACCAAAGGCGCTTTTCATGGTGCCTGCGATTTGGATGTACTTAAGGGTTTTCATCTCCGAGAAGGATAAGATTAATACGAAGAAAGCCATTAACAGGGTGGCCATATCCGCAAACGTCGCCATCCATAAAGGCGCTCCCTTTTTACAGACGGGACATTCTTCTTGTTCTTCTTCCTCTACTGGTGCAGGTGCTGCTACCTGCTCTTCTTCGGTTGCTTCTTCACCTTCTACCTCGGCAGCCGCTGCATTTTCTAATTCTTCAGCATTGTCTTCTAATTCTTCAGCATTGTCGTCAGCCATGATCGCTTCTCCTTAGTCTGCAATCAGTTAAGCTGCCGCTTCTAACTTGGCACGTACCTTAGGTGACAAGTAGCTATAGAGCATACCTTCCATCACCCGTGGATTTCCACCTTCAGAAATAAACAGCAGCGACTTGATAATGAGTTCATTATTAATCGCTTCGGCTTCGGCCCGTTGTTCAAGTTTTTGCATAATAGGAAAAGCAATCATGTTAGCAATTACTGCACCGTAAAGTGTGGTTAACAACGCGACCGCCATGGCTGGGCCAATGGATTTTGGGTCACCCATGTTAGCTAACATTTGCACCAAACCCACCAAGGTACCAATCATGCCCATGGCTGGTGCGAAGTCGCCCCAAGATTCAAAAATGGCACCACCGGCTTTAGCCCGACGAATCATCATGCCAGCTTCGGTAGCCAGAGCAGATTTAATGGCGGCACCGTCTTGGCCGTCAACTAACATGCCCATGCCTTTGTTCAGAAAGTCATTGCTCACTTCCTGCGACTCTAAAGCGATCATGCCGTCTTTACGCGCGATGGTCGCTAACTCAACTACTTTTTCGATCAAATCTTCTGGGTTATCCACCTTATTGGCAAAAGCTTTGCCAGCCAAGGCGCCGGCGCCAATAAAGTCACCTAAGGATGAGCGCATGAGAACCACAGCTAAAGAGCCCAATACTACTATAAATAAAGACGCTCCATTAACAAACATGCCCATAGGGCCGCCCATAAGGATACCCGCGGCGACAATACCAAAGGAAGCTACAAAGCCAATTATCGTTGCTAAATCCATCTACCTTATCTCCAACAGCTGTGACTAATTAATTCTTGTATGGCTAAACTCGTGCCCACAAATAATAGATTTCCTATACTATCGACAATTATCGACCATGTGTAAGATTTATTTAGTCTTAATCGTCACAAAGGTCCAAACTTGTCATCAGATAATTAATATTTAAGTTAGGCTATAATGGGTCGATAGTAGCTAACATGCATGAGGTGGCTTTATGAAAATCTTTTCTTTTTTACTCATTATGAGTTGCAGTACTCTAGTACATGCCGTCATCGATAAAGCCCCAAAATGTGAAGCCTATTTTACTACACACCAAACCGATGGTAACTACCAACATCTCGGCAACGGCTTAATCGCAGATCCGTTAACGGGGCTCACCTGGTTCCGTTGTGGGGCCGGACAAACGTGGGAAGACGGTGTATGCCAAGGCGCTGCAATGCTATTGCCGTTTGAAGAGGCCTTGACCTGGGCCGAAAATGCAGAGCTGGCAGGACACAATGATTGGCGGGTGCCAGAAATAGACGAAATGACCAGCTTAGTGGAAACTGATTGCAAATCACCGTCCATTAATACTCGCGTATTTTCTGGCATTGAGCCTGAAGTCTACTGGAGTAGTGAGTCTAATTTTTGGTTACGTTCGATGGGTTGGTCGTTGTTCTTTTATCGCGGCTACTACTTTAACAAACAAGCCAAAACAGACTCTTTTCGTTTTATGTTAGTACGCGATTGATTATTTTTTGGTCACTGTGGCAGAAGGCTTAGGTGTATATCCACGGCAAGCGTGGCCATCAATACGAAGTATTTCGATCATGGGCAGTTGGCGTGATTTGATAGCAAACAACCGACACCCGCGGGGAAATTTCGCCTCCCAGGTGACATAAAAATGCTTGCATTGCATACAATGAGGCGAATTATCTGGCATTTACGTTGGCTAGGCTTAAGTATTAAGTATTAAGTATTAAGGGAGTTTAATTAACATGGACCAATTGTTACACACTTTTTCCAGTTTTAACCACTGGTCGCAAAGCTTGCCCATTTATTTGCAAGTATTTTTGGGTATGATGGCGTTTTTCTTAGCCTGTGCTGCAGCGGGTTTTTTAATATACGGCCTACTGTTAATCCTTCAACGGCTGAGTCATTTTCGGCCCCTGTCTAGCCTGACCGGCGTCATTGGCTTTAGCCTCACGTTGAGCCTTGGCTGGTTTATGTATATCTTCATACCGCTTGCCATTATTGCCTTAAGCAACCATGAAAATTTAAACATGGCAGTGCTAACTCAAACTATGGGCCCCTATTTTGGCGTGTTTTTACTGATTAGCTTATCGTTTGCCGACACACTCGAATCTAAAGGTCTGTGGGCCAATAAAAATCTTACGGCACCCGCTAAACTATTTAGCACATCCTTATGGGTGTTGGCGTTTGGTGTGCCAGCTATAAAAAAGCTCCATCAACTCAAGCGTCAAAAATAGGGTCTAAAGGGCGTCTATTTAGGGGGTTTTTCAACTTCAAAACCCAGCAAATCCAATTGCTCAGGGGCTGATTCAGGCACAGATTCTTGGTCGTTTGATAGTGTAGCTGCGACTTCTGGCTCAAGTAATGGCCCTTGCTCAGTCTCTAGGTCTTTGGTTAACGCTGCTTCGACGGCACGTTCAGCTTCAATGGCATCCAACTCATCAAACTTCTTTTCCTGCTCGCTACGCCTCGCGTCACGGGCACTGGAGTCCTGCTTAGGTCGCCAATATTCATCCCAATAACGATACCCCAGCACCAGCAAAAACGCCACGGCAATTAAATAACCAAACAGGTTAGTAAAGGGAATATCTTCTAACCAATGGAGTTTGTCGGCGTAAGCCATGAGCATCACCATCACCACGGCAAACATCACCACCACGCGCATGGTGCGGCAAAAAGCACAGGGCTTTTTGCCGTTGGGATCACTGTCGCTTATGCGCCGACCCATATGTATTTAACCACCGCCACTAACATAATTGATCATAATGCCCGCCGCTACGGCAGAACCAATAACGCCGGCCACGTTGGGCCCCATAGCATGCATCAGAAGGAAGTTTTGGTTATTAGCCTCTAAACCCACCTTGTTAGACACACGAGCTGCCATGGGCACCGCAGACACGCCAGCGGAGCCAATCAAAGGGTTAATACCGCCGCCCGTGAGTTTATTCATAATCTTAGCCATAATCACACCAGAAGCCGTACCAATCGCAAAGGCCACCATACCTAGGCACAAAATACCTAAGGTGGTGAAATCCAAAAACTTGTCGGCAGACAACTTAGAACCCACGGCCAAACCTAAGAAGATGGTCACCACGTTAATGAGGGCATTTTGCGTGGTGTCAGACAAACGATCCACCACACCCGATTCGCGCATCAAGTTACCAAAACAAAACATGCCCAATAGCGGTGCTGCGTCGGGCAACATAATAGCCACCAACAATAGTAGCAACAGCGGGAAAACCACCTTCTCTACTTTGCCTACCGGCCGTAGTTGCACCATTTTAATCTGGCGTTCTTTTTCGGTGGTCAGGGCACGCATGATGGGCGGCTGAATCATCGGTACTAAGGCCATGTATGAGTACGAAGCGACCGCAATGGCTCCTAACAGGTCGGGCGCTAGTTTACTGGCCACATAGATAGACGTGGGGCCGTCAGCGCCACCTATTATACCAATGGCTGCCGCATCAGCTAAGCTAAAGTCCATGATACCTAGGGCCGAGAGACCCACTGCGCCGAGTAAAGTAACAAAGATACCAAACTGGGCTGCGGCACCTAAGAACAAGGTTTTTGGGTTTGCCAATAAAGGACCAAAGTCGGTCATGGCGCCTACACCCATAAAAATAATGAGCGGAAAAGCGCCGGTTTCAATACCTACACTGTAGAACATGTAGAGGATGCCGCCTGATTCGGCTAAGCCGGCACCTGGGATGTTCGCCAGAATGCCACCAAAGCCAATAGGGATCAGCAGCAGCGGTTCAAAGTTTCGCTTAATCGCCAGATACAACAGCAACATGCCTACGGCCATCATCACCGCTTGGCCCGGCTGCATTTGGTACAGACCAGAACTGTGCCAAATGTTGAGTAACTTGTCCATGCTCGTCCGCCCTATGCCAGAGTCAACAAAGTATCACCAACGGATACTGAGTCGCCTTCTTTAACTGTAACCGAACCGATGGTACCGGCACTATGCGCACGAATTTCTGTTTCCATTTTCATAGCTTCAAGAATCAACAATACGTCTCCTTCTTGTACCGCTTGGCCGGGCACCGCATGCACCTTCCAAATGTTACCAGCCAATGGCGCAGTCACAGGCTCACCACCTGTTAAAGGCGCTGCAGCGGCCACAGCTGGCGTTGCACTCATGGCCACTTGAGCCATACCCACGGCAGAGATATCACCACCCTCTTCCACTTCAACTACGTAACTTTGGCCGTTCACACCAATGGTGTAGACCTTAGATGAACCAGCAGCAGCAGGTGCCGTAGCCGCCTGGGCCGATGCTAACGTAGGCACGGGTTCAAAGGCTTCTGGATTGTTGCGGTTCTCAAGGAACTTCAGTCCAACCTGAGGGAACAAGGCGTAGGTTAATACGTCATCCACTTCACGCTCACCGCTGGCCAGTTGAATATTCTTTTCTTGTGCTAAACCACGTAATTCCTCAGTGAGTTTATCTAACTCATCGTCCAACAAGTCTGCTGGTCGGCAAGTCACCGGCTCTGCGCCGTCCAGCACACGGGTTTGCAACTCAGTATTAAACGGCGCTAATGCTGCGCCATATTCGCCTTTAAGCACACCTGCGGTTTCTTTGGTGATGGTTTTATAACGTTCGCCGGTCAACACGTTCAATACCGCTTGCGTACCTACAATTTGCGAAGTCGGTGTCACTAGAGGGATGTAGCCAAGGTCTTCTCTCACCCGTGGAATTTCTAGCAACACGTCATCTAGCTTGTTGGCAGCGCCCTGCTCTTTAAGCTGGCTTTCCATATTAGTCAACATACCACCAGGCACTTGAGCCACTAAAATACGTGAATCGACACCTTTTAGGGAACCTTCCCACTGGGCATACTTTTTACGCACTTCACGAAAATAAGCCGCCACTTCTTCTAGTGCAGTGATATCCAAGCCCGTGTCGCGGTCACTGCCCTCAAAGATGGACACAACCGACTCTGTAGGTGAATGACCGTAGGTCATCGACATCGACGAAATAGAGGTATCTACATTGTCGATCCCAGCTTCTGCCGCTTTCATAATAGCCGCCGTAGACAAACCGGTGGTGGCATGACACTGCATGTGCACTGGCATATTAGTTTCAGCTTTAAGGCGACTCACCAGTTCAAAGGCCGTGTATGGGTTTAGCAAACCGGCCATGTCTTTAATACAAATAGAGTCAGCGCCTTGGTCTTCAATTTTCTTGGCTAAGTCGATCCAGTAGTCAATGTTATGGACCGGGCTTAAGGTATAAGAAATAGTGCCTTGAGCATGTTTACCCGTGGTTTTAACGGCCGCAATGGCAGTGGACAAGTTACGGGCGTCGTTCATGGCATCAAATACACGGAACACATCTACACCGTTAATCGCTGCACGCTCTACAAACTTACGCACTACATCATCGGCGTAATGGCGATAACCTAAAATATTTTGCGCGCGAAATAACATCTGCTGTGGTGTTTTTGGCATCGCCGCCTTAAGGGTACGAATACGCTCCCATGGGTCTTCGCCTAGGTAGCGAATACATGAGTCAAAGGTGGCGCCACCCCAAGTCTCTACCGACCAGTAACCAATGTCATCCAGTTTGGCAGCAATGGGAAGCATATCGGCCAAACGCATACGCGTAGCAAATAACGATTGATGACCGTCTCGAAGGACGACATCGGTAATACCTAAAGGTTGTTTAACAGCGGTCATGGGTTTACGCCTGTTCTAATAATCGAAAATTGAGAAACTGGTTAATTCTTATGCTTTGTCTTCGCGATAACGGTGTACTGCAGCACTGAGCACGGCCATTAGCTGGGCGTCGTTGGCCACCTGTTGTGATGGCGATACGCTCGCCATTGGCACTGTCGGAACAACCACTGGCGCGGGTGCAAAACGCAGCACCGTCGCAGACATGGTTTTGGTGGCAATCACCAAAAGTGTAAGAAAAGTAAATACAAAGCCCATGCCGAAAACCATTAAGGTTAGGCCTTCGAGCATTAAATCGGATGATGGCACGGTAGCAGCTCCGGTAGTTGTTAGTCGCTTGTGACGACACATTTATGCAGCCATGGTAGGGCTGCCTTTGATTCTGATCAGACAATTTACCCAGTTGTGACTAAAGTCGCAAGAATACCCAGTATAAAACTCAATAATTTTACTGCCCGGCATAGAAACGTCAAACAAATTCAACAACTCGACGTTTATGCTCAATATAACCAACAGATCAACCGGTTGGACGATACACACCGACGTTGTCAAAACCTTGATCTTTAATATGTAAGGCATGCAACTGACTCATCACACCCTTTTCGCAATACAGTAGGTAATTACGCGCAGGATCAAACTCAGCAAATTCACTATTAATTTTAAAAAACGGCACTGTTAAAATATCCACACCCGGTAGATTAAGCGGCTTTTTTTGTTGCTCGCCTGCAGCTCGCACATCGACTACCACGTCATTTGCTTGCAACTCGTGCTTCGGCGTCAATTGACCTGGTTGTTTGAGTTCTTCGGCCACGGCGTCGATGTTGGTAACGCTGGCATTTTCTAAGGCTTGCTCTAACACCTCAAAGTTAAAGTTCTCTTCTTCCTCTTCCACTCGCTTGAGCTGCGCCTTGACGGTGGGCCGGTCGGAAATCACACCGCAGTACTCTGGCATACTGGCGGCAAACTCGTAGGCGCCAATTTTTGTGGCGACGTCAATAATGTCTTGTTTGTCATAGGTGATCAGTGGCCGTAAAACTAACCCCTCAGTGACGCGATCGATCACACCAAGGTTAGTTAAAGTTTGGCTTGAGACTTGGGCAATACTCTCACCGGTAATCATGGCTTCGGCCTTTACTTTAACCGACACCCGTTCAGCAGCTCGCAACATCATACGTTTAAGCACCACACCCATGTGAGAGTGATGTACGTTTTGCAAAATTTCACCGACTATTTCTTCAAAGGGGACCGAAATAAACTTAACCCGTGCAGACGAGCCAAATTTTTTCCACAAGTAATAAGACACCTGCTTTACACCCGCTTCATGGGCCGCCCCACCGAGATTAAAAAATACAAAATGGGTTTTTGCACCACGCTTCATGGTGAGGTAACTGGCCACGATCGAGTCGAAGCCGCCAGAAATTAGCGATACCACGGCTTCTTGGCTGCCCTGCGGATAACCTCCTAGGCCGTCAATACGCCGCTCGACCACAAATACCCTGTCACCTTTAACTTCCAAGTTAACGGTCACTTCAGGGGTGTGTAGGTCGACATTAAGGGCATCGGTTTGTTGCAATAAACCGCCACCCAAATAGCGTTCCATATCATTGGAGGTAAAGTCATGCTGGCCCGAGCGCTTCACTCTAACCACAAAACGTTTACCCTCTAAGCGCTGGGACCAGACACGCTTGACGATGTCTAACACTTGGTCAAAGTCCTCCAACGCATACTCTTGCACCTCAATTACATGGGCAATGCCAGGTGTGTCGCCCAAGGCCATGACAATTTGTTCATACGCCGCATCGGCCTCTGGCGGACAATCGATATCCACTCGGTCCCACAAGCCGCGCACCTTGATCTTTGGTTCAATTCGTTGCAGGATGATCTGCAAGTTAGATTGTAACCGTTGAATAAATCGTTTCCTTACAGGGCGGCTTTTGATGGTGATTTCAGGGAACAGCTTTACTATAAATTTCATGGGCTGGCTTTCTAGGATAACGAGGTCGAGCGCTATTATAACAACGAACAGGGGTTAACCTCTATGCCCAATACACAAACCATTAGCGGTAGTTGCTTATGTGGCCAAGTTAAATACCAGGCCACTGCTGTACCTTTATTTCAAGCCCACTGTCACTGCCAAGACTGCCGAAAAAACTGCGGCAGTGCGTTTGCCGCCCTGGTGTTTGTGCCGGTAGACAGCCTTAACTGGCAAGGCGAGACCAAAACCTACACTCATAAGGCCGACTCTGGCCACACCATGACCAAACATTTTTGCTCAAACTGCGGTAGCCAACTGTTTGGCGAAAATGATGCTAAAACGGACCGTATCCATATTAAGGTGGGCACCATGGATGATGCCAACTGGTTTCACCCACAATGTAACGTGTGGGCTAGTAGTCGCCTGCCATCGACAGCCATCAACCCAGATGTGAAAGATTTTGCCACCATGCCAATACCACCAGCGAAAACCTAGCGCCCTAGTCAGTTAGGAAATATTGGCAAGCAAATGCGCCAATATTTCCTATTAGGCGATTTTTAATCACATTCTCCCGCATTATCAGCATAATTATCGGATTAGAAACAGGCATTATAAACACCTATAGATTCATGAAAAAAAATGGTGTAAGCATCTGTTTTAATTGTTATTTTTTTTATTAAGCTCGACTATAAAAGGTAGCCGATAGGAAACACAAAAAAGCTTGGAAATAATAACAGTATTGATTGTGGTTATGGCATTGACGGATGCCATTCGATGGTGCAAATTGTGGGCACAAACTTATGTGGGTCGCATTATGAGCGCAACAGAACAGCAAAAACTCAACGATTTTATCGCCCAGCAACGACAACAATCTTGCTTCAGCGGCTTCCCGCTAGAGGGCAAACGCGTTATCGATATGTCTAGCGTAGTGGCTGCACCCTATTGTGCCGCCTTGTTAGGTGACGCTGGCGCCGAAGTTATTAAAATAGAAAATCCCATGGCACCTGATGCCCTGCGTGGCTGGGGCACTCATGCAGAAACCGGTATCGAACCCTACCATGCGTATATTGGCCGCAACAAGCTGCCTATCACCCTTAACCTTAAATCTGAAGCCGGCAAACAGGCCTTTTTAGACCTCATTGAATCTGCCGACGTGCTGATTGAAAACATGCGCCTTGGGGTCATGGACCGCTTGGGCCTAGACCACGACGCGTTACTTGAGTTAAACCCCGGTTTAGTCATTGGTAAAGTATCCGGATATGGCATGAGCGGCCCCCATGCCCATCAACCGGGTTTTGGTACTTTGGCCGAAGCCTACAGCGGCTTTTCATTCCTTAACGGCTATGAAGACACTGGCCCTACTAGCCCGCCTATTGCATTGGCGGATTTGACCACAGGCATTCACCTCGCCTACGCCGTGAGTCTTGCGCTACACCAGAGCAAGCGTGGTGAAAGTGGTGGTCAAGTAGTAGACATTTCCCTATATGAGCCTCTATTTGGCTACTTAGGTGGCGAATTTATTAGTTATCAACTGACTGGCGAAATCCCTCAACCCATCGGCAACGAATTGCGCGCTGCGGCGCCGCGAAACAACTACCAAACCAGTGATGGTTTATGGGTAGCCATGTCCTGCTCTAACCAAAAAACATGGGAACGCTTGGCCGAAGTGATGGGCCAGCCAGAACTAATCCGTGACCCACGCTTTAAAACCAACAATGACCGCATACAAGCCGACAGCCGAGTGGCCCTAAACGCTATTATTAAGGCTTGGATGTTAGAAAAAACCAACCAAGAAGCCCTTGATCTGTTCCGCAAAGAAGGCATTACTGCGGGGCCCATTATGTCCATGAAAGAAATTGACGAAGACCCACATTACGAGGCACGAGGTAGCATCGTGAGTATGCAAGATCCCGCCTCTGGCATAACCATCAAGATGCCAGATGTACCATTTCGCATGGGCGATAACTCGGCGGGGAATAAAAAGTCTAAAATGCGCTTCCCGGGGTTGCCTATGGGTTCGGCCAACGCCGTGATATACCGAGATTTACTAGGCTACAGCCAAGCGCAAATTAATCAATTAGGCTAATAAAACGCGTAGGCAGTGGCCGCTGCGATCGATAGCGCGTTAGCTGCCCCAAACACCGCTACCCACCGATGGCCCCTGCGCCAGAGGTTGGGCAAACTTATCATGATGGCCGGCACCAAACTAACAATTGCCAGGGTCAGGCCAATTAATATGACACCGTCGGCCGACATGGTTTTCATGTTCACCACCAAAGACTGGCCTTGTAAAACCAGTGAAAACTGTTGTTCTACCGGCGTTGCCGTCCAGCCTAGAGCCAACGCTAGCACGCTGCCGAGCAGCACAATAACGGCCCCCACAATGGTGCACCAGTACACAGTGACGCCATATGCCACCCCGCTGTTATAGTGTTGATTCGTCTGCGTCATAACATTAACCCCACCTCTGCCGCTGTTAAACCGTCTATACCGCGGTGAATCAGTTTTATTGCAGTGAACAGTAACATTGTGATCAATAGCCGCCTAACCACCTTCACCTTAACGTGGGCCAACAGGTGTGCGCCCAGTATGCCGCCCGCAACTTGGCCTAACATCCACGGCGCTACCAGCATGGGCACTAGAGCACCATAGACAATGTAGGGCCAGATTGCCGCGGCATTACCCAAAGCCAACAATACGCCGCTAGAGGCCGCTGCAGCTTTGAGTGGCACAGCCATGACCAGGTTAAGCACGGGCACCATCGCCCAGCCGCCGCCTAAACCAAAAAAGCCGCCAATAAATCCGACCAAAATAAACAAGCCAATCGCCCAACCTAATCGTTGCACCTTATAGCTCACCGTGCCATTTAATGAACTTTCATAATAGCTCATGTCCAGGCTTAATATGGCGGCCAAGCCTTTACTTGGCTGTGGTTTGGGATAGTCGTTACGACCGCCGCCACGGACGAATACGTAGGCCACACCCAACAACAGCAAACCCAACAATAACCGCACCAGTGCATCGGCGCTGGCGCCCATTGACGCGGCTAAATGAAATGCCGCCATGGCTCCAAGCACCCCACCAATAATGGTGGGTAACGCACACACATAGACCAAGCGGATATCGACCAAACCTCGATTAAGCAGGGGCGCAGCAGAGATCAGCCCGCTGAACATCGCTACTACCAAACCAGTGGCCCTCACTACCAAAGTGTCAATAGAAGTGAAGCCCAAGACAATAGGGGTAAAAATGACGCCGCCACCGATACCGGCCACCACGGCGACGATGGCAATCACCAAAGACAGTAGAAAAGAACCTAATGTGAGCCCCACAAGCGCACCTAAACTTAGGCTAGATTCGGCAGCGTAAGACGCGAGCAATGGCACCATGCCAAAACCCACAAGTGACACGATAATAAGTAAGGTGAGTTCGGGAACTCGTACAAATATAGACATATAAACGGCGGCTACCATGAGCTGCAGATAAATTTAATAACTATATTAACCCATCTTACTTATAACTAATAATAATTAAAAATATATTTGTTATTACTTTTAGCTATATTAGTTAGCATCGACCTCAGCGGAATGGGTATGAAAGAACTCCATCAACCCCATCATTTCGGCCGATTGCTGACTCATTACATCGGCGGCGGCAGCCGTTTGTTCTACCTGAGCCGCATTTTGTTGCGTCACTCGGTCCATTTGACCAATGGCCTGATTAACTTGCAGGATGCCGGTGGATTGCTCCTTGCTCGCACCCGCTATTTCAGTAACGATACCGCTCACCTGCGCGATAGATTCAACTATTTCGGTCATCGACACAGCCGACTTTTGCGCCAACTGGGTGCCGCCTTTAATTTTGTCCAGGCTGTCTTCAATCAATAGCTTAATGTCTTTGGCTGCTTCGGCGCTGCGTTGCGCCAAGTTGCGCACTTCTTGAGCCACCACGGCAAAACCACGGCCTTGCTCACCCGCTCTGGCAGCTTCAACAGAGGCATTGAGCGCCAACAAGTTAGTCTGGAAGGCTATATCGTCTATCACACCCACAATTTCAGCAATTTGCGTACTGCTGTTGCTAATTTCTTGCATAGCTTTGGCTGTTTGTTCGGCCACAGCACCACCCGCACTTGCTGCAGCACTGGTGGTTTGAGCAATGTCATCGGCTTGGCCTGCGCTGTCGGCATTTTGCCGCACTGTGGCCGTCATTTGCTCCATACTAGCTGCGGTTTCTTCTAAACTACTGGCCTGTTCGGTGGTGGACTCACTTAAGCTAATATTACTGTTGGATATCTCTTTAGAGCGCGAACTTATTTCTTCGCCAGTGCTTCTTATTTTAGTTACTGCCTCGTTGAACTTGCTTAAAGTGGCCGTCAAAGATGTTTGCAATTGCGCATACTGGCCTTTGTAACGCCCTTCCATGTTGACGGTCAAATCGCCCTGTGCCATGGCTTCCAACACGCGCCTGGTTTCATTAATGGGCTCAACCACCGTGTCTAACATACGGTTAATATTGGTGGCGACTAACAATTGGAAGCCAGCAAAAGCAGCGCTGTCTATACGGGCAGTCAGCTCGCCATCCGAGGCTCGAGAAATAAGTGTTTCGATCTGCCGTTCCGCATCAATTTGTTCGGTTAAGTCGTCCCATTCCAAAATACTGCCCAAGCGTACACCCTCGTCATTGATAACAGGGTTAATTTCGATGGCAAAGGTCAGTCCGGCAATGCCAACGTTGGCTCGATAGGTCTCAGACAAAGCTGCAACCTTATCTGGCTGATATTCTGCTGCGGTTAAAATGTCGCCCAGCTGAGTTTGGATTAAGCCATCGGTATCAAAAGCCAGAAGATGTTGTTTAAAGTGCGCTTCTTCGGCCTTAAACTTATTCACTAGTGCGTGGTTAAGGTAAACCAAACGCCCTTCTGTATCGACCATCATTACACAGCCACGTACACTATCTAAGGCCATACGTATCCTTAGGTTTTCGTCGGCAAGGGCGCGTTCATGCTGGCGTATAGATACATTTTCTTGCGCGGCCTTCACAAACAAGGCAAACGCACGGGCAATGGTGCCTATTTCATCTCTACGGGTAGCGCCCGAAACCACAATATCTAAATCGCCGCGACTGGCCTTTTTCATAGCGAAAGCCAGTTGTCGCATGGGCAAGGTCAAACGCCGGTACACCAATAAACTCAAAAATAACAAGACTACAGCGATACCTACCCCAGTCCATTGATATATTTTTTGTTCAAATTGGTTGCGCGCATGGGTTGATTGGGCGGCTAATAATTGCGTGTTAGCATCAAAGGTTAAATTGGTTAAGCGACTAATGCCCCTTAATATATCGCTCATGGCACCTACGGCCAAATGAAATTCTTGTAGCCGGCCCGTGGTACCGTCTTTGTTATTGTTTTTGGCCTTAAACAATAACTTGTCGTCCAAATAGCCTAAGGTTATGGCCGTTGATGTAGCGTAACTGTCGTACAAACCGACCAGCAGGTTGAGCCGCTGTTGAAAGTGCTGCGCCTCTAACCACAATTTTAGCTGCAACTCTTCCGACTCAGTGTTTGACGTACTGGCTTGCGCTGCTGCTGCCGCTTGGTCGGAGATAACCAGGTTTTGTTGCTTTAACGCAGAGATAAAGTCAGCGCCATAGCCTACTAAGTTGGCCACGTCTTCACCAACCTCGAAGGTGGATGCTGTTAACGCGGCAGTATCCCTTTGCCTACTTAGCAGTAGGTTTTGCATATCTAGGGCAATTTGATAGAGGTTAAACTCTAGCTCTGCAAAATGGGCTATTTGTTGCTCTACTTCCGCAGCAATGGCTTTTTGTTCGGCCACTAAGCTATTGGATTGAGCTATTTCGGCATCGAAATTCTTGTTGGTGGTTTGTAAAGCTTGCCAGGCAAACAAAGACAATAACCCTATAGGCAACAACAACATGACTATGGCTTGCACGCCTAATTTAACCTTGACTCTGAAGCGCGCCGTTTGTTGTTTGTTTTGAGCCTTCATAACCACAAGTACCTCGAGCTACTATTCAAATCACAAGCTGTGATTGTGTTTTGTAACTAAGAGTATGCCCTATGCTACCGATTTCGGCTACGAGGAAATTGTTTAGTTTTTGTACGCCCATAAAAAAGGGCGGCCTAAGCCACCCTTTTAGATCAAACCAACGTGTTATCGGTAAGTAACCTGATCACCTTCATGACTTTCAGGGCGGGCAATACCACCGATCATGTCTGCTAGGGTGACCATACCAATGACTTCACCATCACGGGTGACATTGGCGCTGGTGACATCCGCTTTAGACATTGCAGGCATTGCGCTTTCTAAAATGGTATCGGCAGCAAAAGACAAACCAGAATCCGATGAACCTGACTCCATAACCGAGCTTACGTCCAACACGCGGGCACGGTTAATGTCTTTAATAAAGTCACGTACATAGTCGTCTGCAGGGTCTAACACAATTTCTTGTGGTGAACCTTGCTGAATCACCGCGCCGTCGCGCAAGATAACAATGTTGTCACCAATATTAAGGGCTTCGTCTAAATCGTGGGTGATAAAGATAATAGTTTTATGCAACTCTTCCTGTAAGTCCAACAAGATTTCTTGCATGTCTTTACGAATTAATGGGTCCAAAGCCGAGAAGGCCTCGTCCATTAGTAGAATTTCGGCATCGGTCGCCAAAGCACGAGCCAAACCTACACGCTGCTGCATACCACCAGACAACTGTGCTGGGTAGTTGTCTTCAAAACCCGACAGGCCTACACGGTCGATCCACTTTTGTGAGCGCTCTCGCATCTCCGCTTTGTCGGTGCCTTTGATCATCAGGCCGTAGCTAACGTTGTCGATCACTGTACGGTGAGGTAACAAGGCGAACTTTTGGAATACCATGGACATTTTATTACGACGAAATTCGCGTAATTCTTGATCCGACATAGCCAACACATCTTCGCCGTCAACCAACACCTGACCCGCAGTGGGCTCGATCAAACGGTTTAAGTGACGAATCAAGGTTGATTTACCCGAACCCGACAAACCCATGATGACCTGAATGCGGCGCGCAGGAATATCGATGTTAACGTTGTTTAAGCCAAGGACGTGTTTATGATCGGCTTGTAATGAGGCTTTCGTCGCGCCATCTTCAACCTTTTGCACCATGTCTTCGCCCTTAGGCCCAAAGATCTTATATAGATTCTTAATAGAAACCTTAATATCAGGCACCGTGGCCTCCTTGACGGTGCTTCTGCAACCGCTTGCCATATTCTTGTGAAACTCGGTCAAATATTACGGCCAAGGCAACAATAGCCAAACCGTTCATCAAACCTAATGCGAGGTACTGATTAGATACAGCACGTAATACCGGTACGCCTAAACCTTTAACGCCAATCATAGAAGCGATAACCACCATAGCCAAGGCCATCATAATGGTTTGGTTTACACCCGCAAAGATGTTAGGCAACGCCAACGGTATCTGAACTTCAAATAACTTTTGTCGATAGCTAGAACCAAAGGCTTCAGCCGCTTCTAACACTTCTTTGTCAACCAACCGGATGCCCAAGTTAGTCAATCGTACAATAGGGGGAACAGCGTATATACACACTGCAATCAGGCCAGGTACTTTACCAATACCTAATAACATTACTACTGGAATCAAATACACAAAACTGGGGATGGTCTGCATAATGTCTAATACTGGCGTCACTATCGCCTGCATTCGATTAGATCGAGACATAATAATACCAAGGGGAATACCTAAGCCAATACACAAAGCTGTGGCCACCGATATAATAGCCACTGTAGCCATCGTATCTTCCCACATGCCAAACCAACCAATGGTCAAAAATGATGCTACGGTACCCACTACAACCCAAATACTGCGTGCGCCAAGCCATGCTAGGGCTGCAAATACTAAAATCATAATAGGCCATGGTGTTGCAAGCAATAACTTCTCAAACCACACCATAAAGTGCATAAGTGGGTCGAAAAAGTTTTCGATCGCTTCGCCGTTTTCACGAGAAAAGTCACGAAAGGCAAAGTCGATGCCTTTTTTCAGATCTCGTAAACTTGTTCGCCCCATAGAGGGAAATTCGTCAAATAATTCCACAATTATTCCTACACTTTGAATATTAAAAAGGCCTACTAACTGCTTGCTAGTAGGCCTTTACTTAAATCCTTAACTTAGTTTAAGGATTTCTTGATCAAGTTGGCAGCTTGAACGCCAACCCACTCAGTCCATACATCTTCATACTCAAGCATGAATTCGATGGCAGCATCACCACCACTGGCTTGGTTGTCACCCATGTACACTAGCATGGCGCCCATGGCACTAGCTGGGAATACACGCTTACCGAAGTAAGCAGCTGCTTTAGGATCGTTATTCGCAACGAAAGAATCAGTAACAATGGTATTCACTTCAGAATGAGCCCAAGACGTAGGCTGTGGGTCCGCACACTCAGCTTGAGTTACGCAGTCGTTCCAGTGATCTTGGTCGCCAAAAGGCACGCCCCAATCAAGCTTAACCAAGTTATGCTTGCCAGCCAACGCTGTTGGAGACCAGTAGTAACCTAACCAGTTGTTGCCACGGTCAGCGGCTTTAGCAATCGCACCGTCTAGGCCTGCAGCAGAACCTGGATCAACCAACAACCAACCTTTAGCTTCCATGTCGAAAGCAGTAAATAGGTTATTGTTTGTTAGCTGACAACCCCAACCTGCAGGACAACCGTAGAAAGCGCCTTTAGATGGGTCTTCGTGATGCGGGAATAGCTCTGGATGCTCAATGATATCCAGTACAGTCTTAAGCTCAGGGTGATTTTCTAACGTGAAGCCAGGTGCAAACCAGCCTTCACCAGCGCCAATGATTGGCATACCGTTAAGCTTGTGCATAGAACCTGATGCAATGGCAGCGGCTAGAGGCGCCGACAAAGAGTTAGTCCATAACTCAGGTGCTACATCGGGTACTCCCTTAGTATCCATAGAAGCAAAGGTAGTCATAGTCGCGCCAGGGATCAACTCCACATTACAGCCGTAACCTTCTTCGAGGATGATTTTGTCTACGTTAGCCATAAACTCGGCAGACGCCCAGTTCATTTCTGCAATAGTTACGTCACCACAGGCAGCAACTGCGCCTTGTGACATGGCCGTGGCAACGCCAGCAAGAGCCAAACCTTTAACAAATTTATTCATTTACTACTCCGTTATTATAATTAGATAGATATATATTTAAGCGGTGATAAAAAATAACAAAACACGGCACTAATCACAAGGCCAGTATGGCAAACATATAGGGCCAAACGCCCGTTTGGCGCAGATTGACAAGTCAATGCCGCACCAAGCCTACGTTGGCATACCATAATACACAACACTTAATTATCCACCTCACCTGCTGATTTGCCCCAGTAAAAATAAACCAACTCACGTATTATACACCACGCTTTTGATTATATTGATTTTTTTTGCTGCTATGGCGATAGATTAAGCCGTCGTTAAGAGGTTTATATATTTCTACCAATAACGGGTAACACGCCGCCTCATCACTAGAATGCTCACTACTACAATCGCCACCGGGGCAAGCAGACAAACAACCTAACAAATCAATTTCTGCAAACATCTCTAAAAAATCGCCCGGCCTTACGGGGCTGGCTTTCATAAAGTACTGGTGCGTGTCGGGCATAAAACCGGTGCACATAAATACATTAAGCACATCGTGCACGTGGCTTTCCGCCTCTTGCAAAGAAATGTTTTTTTCCACAGCCAAGGCGCGCGTTAGATTAGAGTGACAACAATAATGATAATCATCGTTAGACAATAATTTATGAGTATAGGGGTCACAGCGAGTGCCAATCACATCGTGCACGCTGCCGCCAAATTCGTCCCATCCATACCAATCCAACGTGTCTTTGGTAATGGTGGCCATGGGCCGCAGATAGGGAAAACTACTCCATAAACGATCCCTACGGCTTACGTGCGTGCCATGTAAAGCCCGTGTTTTACCACTATAAAAGCGCTCATTAAGATTAGTTTGGTGCCAAAGGTTAAGATCCCCCACCTGCGAGCCGTCCACACTGACAATACGAAACAAGTGGCCCGCTGGCACCACAAAGGTTTTTGCGTCTCGTGGTGGCACCAGTACCGACTCCACTAGTTGCGCACCGTCACGCACCTGATCATAGAAATTGGCATCAAAACTGGGCAAGGTCTCGTTGGGGTAACATACCACTGGTGCGATACTTTGCCTTGCAGGTGCGTCTTGAGGTGCGGCGTGTTGCGGCGTATATTTCATGTCATAGATCCTTTGGGTTATTTCTACGGTCAACAGGCGTAAAACGAGACTCTAACATGGCCACCAATAATGTCACCTTATATTACATCCACGACCCCATGTGCAGCTGGTGTTGGGGCTTTAGATCTACATGGCAACAACTGCAACAAAACTTGAGCAGCGTCATAGAAGTCACTTACCTAGTGGGTGGTTTAGCCGCCGATACAGACCAACCGATGCCCATTGCTATGCAACAATCCCTCGCTGCCACATGGCAACGTATTCAGCAACACATTCCGGGCACACAATTTAACTACGACTTTTGGAACCCTAGCAGCAACACCCAACCTAGGCGCGCCACCTACCCTTCGTGCCGCGCCGTACTAGCCGCCAAAGCGCAACAACCAAGCTCCGAACAAGCCATGATTGAGGCCATCCAACAGGTATATTATTTACAAGCCAAAAACCCAGCTAACCTAGATGTACTGACAGCAGTGGCAGAAACCATTGACCTGCAACCAGATCAATTTCTACAAGACATCACTAGCCCAGCCATTGAACAAGAGTTCCTGCGCCAGTTAGCGCAGGCTCGGCAACTATCTAACCAAGGGTTTCCTAGTTTAGTACTCAAACACGGCAACAGCCACCACGCTATCCCCCTTGATTACAACAACAGCCAAACCATGAAACAGGCTATCCTTACCATCATTAACCCACAGCAGTAGCGGCAACCATGAGCAAAAACACTAACCCAAGCCTCTTCTCTCCTATCACCATAGGTAATACACAGCTAAAAAACCGCATTGTGTCCACTGGCCACGACACCTGCTTGCCTACCGATGACCTAGTCAATGAGGCGCTCATTGCATACCATGAAGCTAGGGCCAAAGGCGGCTGCGGCTTAATTGTATTGCAAGTGTCTGGGGTCCATGAAACAGCCCGCTACACCTCGCACTTATTAATGGCTACGAACGACCGATGTATAGAAGGTTACCGCCGTTTAGCGACGACGTGCCATGGTTACGGCACACGTGTTGTGGGTCAATTATTCCACCCAGGCCGAGAAATCATGGAAACCGCCGACGGCCTACAAGCCGTCGCCTACTCAGCCTCTGCAGTACCGTCGGAACGTTTTCATCAAATGCCTAGAGCCATGAGCATAGCCTTAGTACAGGAAGTGATTGAAGGGTATGCCAATGCCGCAGGCCGCATGTACCAAGCGGGTTTGGACGGCGTCGAAATTGTTGCCAGCCATGGGTATCTTCCAGCTCAATTTCTCAGCCCTAGCGTCAACTTAAGAGCCGACAAATATGGCCAAAACAAACTTCTTTTTTTAACCGAAATACTAACCGCGGTGCGCCGCCGCACCAGCCATGATTTTATGATAGGCCTACGGTTATCTGAGCACGAAAAAGACCCCAGCGGCCTACAAACCCAACAAGTATTAGCTGCCGCACTGGCACTCGAACAGCAGCTCGATTACATAAGCATCACCGCTGGCACTTCAAATACCAGTGGTGGCGCCATTCATATCGTGCCGCCCATGACCACCGAACATGCTTACCTTGCCAGCGCAGCCGCTAGCTTCAAACAAAAACTCAACATACCAGTGATGGTGGCAGGGCGTATTAACCAGCCCCAAGAAGCACAACACATCATCGCGTCAGGCCAAGCCGACTTATGTGGCATGACTCGCGCTCTAATCTGCGACCCAAACATGCCCAGCAAAGCGCAACAGGCGGATTACGACAATATCCGTGCTTGTATTGGCTGCAATCAGGCCTGCATCGGCCACTTTCATAAAGGCCTACCCATCTCCTGTATTCAACACCCAGAAACAGGCAGAGAACTCACCTTCAGCAACAAATCCACTACCCACCAAGCTCAACGCATTATGGTGATTGGCGGCGGACCGGCAGGTATGAAAGCCGCACTCACAGCGGCTCAGCGCGGCCACAGGGTCAGTCTTTATGAAACCAACCCACAACTGGGGGGCCAGGCTTTATTAGCGCAGTTAATCCCTGGCCGATCCGAGTTTGCTGGTTTGGTTCAAAACTTAACTCAAGAACTGTCTCAATGGGATATCCACATCCACCTTAATACTCCGGTGGACAAAGCGTTAGTGGAACAACAAAATCCGGATGCAGTGGTGATGGCAACAGGTGCAACACCATACTGGCCCGACTTTGAACACCACGGATCCATGCAAGTTTTGGACGCATGGCAAGTTTTACAAGACCACACCGGCAATAGCACTAACGTAGGCAAGTCTGTGGTTATTGCCGACTGGCGTGGCGACTGGATTGGTATGGGTATTGCAGAAAAACTCGCCCTGCAAGGCTGCAAAGTGACGTTGGCGGTGAACGGCCTATGTGCGGGTGAAATGTTACAATCTTATGTGCGCGACACAAGCGCCGGGCGCTTACATCGCCTAGCCGTGTCCATAGTGCCCTATGCCAGACTTTTCGGCTGCGACGACGACACGGTTTATATGCAACACAGCGTCACTGATGAAGTCATCATGTTTGAACAAGTCGACACCTTGGTGCTCAGCCTTGGTCATCAACGCGTCGATCAATTGGCGCCCGCATTAGAAGGGCTAGCGCCTATTTACACCATCGGCGACTGCCTCGCTCCCCGAACCGCAGAAGAGGCCATCTTAGAAGGTCTACAGGTGGGTTTCGAGCTATAACTCTACCGTCATTTCTGCGTAACTTAATGCCATTGCGGCTCTACCCAACGTCATTCCGGCGTAGGCCGGAATCTAGAGATCCTGACCTGCGTCGGGATGACAAACTAAACCACCACAACGAGCCTGCGTCTGGATCACAGGCTCAGTGATCAGTTCATTAAAGACGCACCGGTTTCCGTCCGTATCACCAGACCATTTTCCAGCATCTTCACGCTAATTAAGGATTCCCTAGCGCCGTCTTTAAACCGCATCACCGAATGCTCCACCAAAATATCGTCATATAAAGACATTAAAGCGTCAATATCTCGGTTATCGTTGGCTTGTTTAAGCGCTGTAAATAATCCCATTACATAGTCTCCTGCTGTAGCTTTTGATTCCATTCAACAGCATGCACCCGATCTAACGTTAAATCTAGTACAGAAGCTGTAGTTGAATTAGCCTTAATAATTAGTTTTAATAACTAACAAGTGGCTGCAGCATAATAATAACCGGCCACAAGGAGTAGTCTATGTTGAAGCGCTTCAATAACTTGTCCATTCGCTATAAGCTTATGGTGGCCTTTTTATTAATGGCGGGCATCCCCTTTTGGGGTATTTGTTGGTGGTCTATTAATAGCGCCTTTGACAATTCTATGCAACAAACCGCCTTACAGATGGAGTCCGTACGGCAGATTAAAAAAGACCAACTGACGGACTACTTCGCTACTACCCAAGGCAACCTAGCAAACCTGTCGGCCAGTGCTAATATGCTGCAGGGACAAGATCAAACAAGCACACAAGCTAAACACGCCTTGGCAGGGCAAGTTGACCAATACGGTTATGTCGACCTGTTATTGGTTAACCCCCAAGGCCAGCTAGCTTACAGTGTAAAGGGCCAACTGACGGCTGGCGCCAATGTCACCAGTGAAGCCATGGTCAACACTGGCTTAAGCCAAGCCTTTAGACAAGCCCTTAACACCCAACAATTGGCCTTTGCTGATTTCTCCCTGTTGCAAGCCAATGCAGATGCTTCTCCTAATACCGTCCCCATGGCCTTTCTGGCCCAGCCTATAGTGAACCAAGATAGCCAAGTGGTAATGGTGGGCCTGTTGCAATTGAATAGCGATGGAATTAACGCCATCATGACTAAACGTTATGGTATGGGAGAAAAGGGAGAGTCCTATCTAGTGGGGCCCGATCACTTGATGCGCTCCGACTCTTTCCTCGACCCAGATCACCGCAGTGTAGCCGCCTCCTTTGCCAATCCAGACACGGGCACTATTAAAACCACCATGGTTCTGTCAGCCTTGGCCGGTAACACTGACGCACTAGAGATCAATGAAAACTACACTGGTATTGAAAGTTACACCGGTGGGTCTTGGGGTAAAACGTTGGGGTTAAAAGAAAAAGACATTTGGACTATTTCAGCCTACACACCCATTGACGCCTTTGGTGTGCAATGGGCTTTGATTGCAGAAAGAGATGCACTCGACGCCGCAGTTATGCTGATGGATCTGTATTTCCAAATGTATTGGATTGGCGGCATTGCAGCCCTGTTATTGTTATTAGCCGCTTATTATATTTCTCGCGTCTTTGCCCTGCCCATTTGTTATATCGCTGGGCAGGTAGGCCGCATCGAAAAAAGCAGTGACTTTAGTATGCGTTTGGAGTATATCCCCAGCGACAAGGACGAAGCAGGTCAAGCCGCCCACGCGGTTAACCGCCTCATGGATTCCTTGCAAGCAGCTTTGAGCGAATCCAACCGCGTGGTGGGTGACGTGGCCAAAGGCCAGTTTGATAGCCGCATTGAAGAGGAATTTAAAGGTGACTTGCTCACCTTAAAACAAGGTATCAATGATTCTGCCGCTAGTGTGCAGCGCACCATGCACAGCCTAGAGCAAGTAATGAAAGCCATAGCCAACGGTAACTTTGGCTATCGTTTAGACGAGATTGAAATGTCTGGCGAGTTCCGTAATGTGATGGAAAACACCCTCAACGTAATGGAAGACGCCATCGGTGAAATCAACCAAGTGATGCAAGCCGCCGCCAAGGGCGACTTTGATCTGCGCGTTAATACCCCCCTTAAAGGTGACCTTGATCGCCTTAAAGATGGCGTTAACAACTCCATTGCTACTATCGCCACGGCCCTAGCTGAAACTGTAGAGGTCACCGAGGCCATGGCTCAAGGAGACTTAACACAACGAATCGATGGAGACTACCAAGGCAGCCTTAACCGCCTGAAAGAGGCGCTCAACAGCTCGTTAGTAAAAATGCATCAAACTGTGGGTTCAGTGTTGGTGGCCAGCAACAGTGTGGTCTCGACTGCGGGCGATATCAGCCGTGGATCTGAGCAGTTAAGCGACCGTACAAATCAACAAAGCAGTTCTTTAAAAGAAACGTCTTCCTCCATGGAGCAGATGGCCTCTACCGCGCAACTCAATGTTGATCACGCCAAGCTAGCAGGCACACTGGTTGCCTCTGGCAAAAAAGACGCCACCGGAGGCGTAGCGGTGGTGCAGCGGGCCGTGGCAGCAATGAGCGAAATTGATCAAGCAAGTCAACAGATTGCCTCCATTGTTGATTTGATTGATGGAATTGCCTTCCAAACCAATTTGCTGGCCCTAAATGCCGCTGTAGAGGCCGCACGAGCCGGAGAACATGGTCGCGGCTTTGCTGTAGTTGCAGGCGAGGTCCGCATCTTGGCACAAAAGGCGGCCGAGTCGGCTAATGAAATTAAAGTCCTCATTGAAGACAGTACCGGCAAAGTACGTGAAGGCAGTCAGCTAGTGGATCAGACCGGAGAGGCCCTTAATTCCATTGCCGAATCCATTTCCAAAGTTAATGACATTGTATTGAAAATAGCGACCGCGGCGGGCGGGCAATCCTCGGTCATTAACCAGGTCAATAGCGCTGTAGCACAGTTAGAACATGTTAATCAGCTCAACGCCTCCTTGGTGCAAGAGTCCTCCGCCGCAAGCTATTCGCTAAATGATCAAACACAAGAGTTGATCACCACGATGCGCTTCTTTAAAGTGCAAGAAAACGAGTGATTAAAAGAATATTGTTGATATTGGCGCTGGTGCTGGGTGTTCTAGGGCTAACAGGCTATATTTTTTACAGCACCAGTGATCAATTTGGCGCCGACCTAGAGCATGCTGACCTAAAAGCCTACGCGAACTCGACGCAGTTTAATGGGCAACAATTCATCAACCAAATTGCCACCCCCAGTGTTGGCGGTTTTATCCGGGGTATAGAAGCCCTCTATGAGTTTTTGATAAACGATGCACAAACGGAACCTAGTAGGCCGTTAGAAATTCTCCCAGTGACTCGCCAAGAGTTACTCAGCCCTTCCCATGAAATGCGTTTAGTCTGGTTTGGTCATTCCACCTTCCTTATACAAGTGCAGCAGATGAACATCTTGATTGACCCTATGTTGACGAGTACCCCTGCACCTCACTCCATGTTAGCTGGTGGCCGGTACAGCCAAAAGCTACCCATCAACATGGCAGACCTGCCCGCCATTGATGCCATCCTGCTTTCCCATGATCACTACGATCATTTGGACTATGAGTCCATAAAAAAGTTGGATTCCAAGGTGGGTCATTATTTTGTGCCATTAGGTGTGGGTTTGCATTTGCAACATTGGGGTATTAGCCCTGAACGTATTACCGAGTTAGATTGGTGGCAAACGGCACAACTAGGTCGCAGCGAGTTCACCCTCACCCCAGCCAGGCACTTTTCTGGCCGCAAGTTCGAACTGCGTAACAAGACCTTATGGGGGGGCTGGGTAGTTGAAAGCCAAGAGCAACGCGTGTATTTCACAGGTGACAGTGGTTACGGCCCCCACTTTAAAGCAGTGAGCCAACGCTTTGGCAGTTTAGATTTAGCCTTAATTGAAACGGGCCAATATAACGAGCGCTGGCCCAATATCCACATGATGCCAGAACAAGGCGTGCAAGCCGCTATTGATGCTAAGGCCAAAGTAATGATGCCGGTGCATTGGGGAGCATTCACCCTATCGTTACACCCTTGGAACGAGCCGCCAGAACGTGCCGTGGCCGAGGCCAAGCGACGTGGTCAAGCTATTGTGGTACCCAAAATAGGCGAAATTCTACAGCTAAGCCAAACCAAACAGCCCAGCGGCTGGTGGCGCGACTATTAGCCAGCCCACACCCAACGTCATTCCGGCGTAGGCCGGAATCTAGAGATCCTGACCTACGTCAGGACGACATCCGACACAGTCTTCGCGAGCGCAGCGTGGCGATCCACGGCTCAAACATCCAGGGTGATCACTTCATCAACGAAGCGCCGGTTTCTTGACGAATAATTTGGCCATCTTCAATCATCTGCACGCTAAGCAAGGATTCCCGTGATCCATCCTGAAATCGCATTACCGAATGTTCAGCCAGGATATCGTCATTTTCGTAGATACAACGATGCATCAACATTTTGAAACGCTCATCTACAAACATGGCCTCCATAAGTGTCGTGTATTCAGCCTTGTTCAAGCTAGTACCAGACTGATGCCGAATAAACTCAAAATCTTCGTGATACAACGACATTAGGGCATCAATGTCCCTATCTTCAACAGCTTTTTTAACCGTTCTGAACAATTTCATAACACCTTCCTCATCAATGGCTTCCAACACAATAAGGACCTATAGCATGCGCTCGAATGGCGTTAAAATCTACTACAAAAACTGTTCTGACTTTATGAAATTTGAGTATATTTTATTGACTTCGACCATGCTAACTCAAGTAATGTTCATGTCCCAACGCATTTAAAATGGAGCTTATCTATGCATCAAAATTATGTCGATGGCTCTCTGACAATAGAATCATCGCTAGGATCGAAACCAAACCAAAACAAGCCGCCGCCAATAAAGCCAATTGGTAGTCGGTACTGAGGTCGAAAAGAAAACCAGCAAGCCATGGCCCGAGTAGCCCAGCGCATCCCCATGCGGTAAATACGCGGCCATAAATTTTAGCAATGTCCTTGACGTGAAATAGTTTTGCAATGGCCGCAGGGTATGCAGCAATGGTGCCGCCATAGGCAAAGCCGATGACACTTAAGCTAATAAATAGCCCACCCTCTTTGCCAAACATAACCAAGCTAATAAGGGCGCCTGTAGTGATAACGGCCAGCACAGCCAACAACCCACCCGGCCGTATTTTATCCACCAGACGGCCTCCAACTAAACTGCCAAGCAGGTTAAAAAAGGCAATCACCATCGGCGCAATCCAAGGCGAAGTCCCCGGCTGCAACCAAGCTGCAACCCCAGCAGAATGACCAATCACCATAAGACCAGCCAATACACCGCCAAAGTAGCCAACCCACAATAGCAGTTGGCTGCGATGAGAAGCCGATGTGCTTACATCACCCTGCTGATCCGTGCGAAATGTTGCCCCAACTTGCGTGAGAATCACTCGACTTAACAGGCCAACGACCAGTAACGCCACCGCCAATGCGATCATTACCGCGCTAAAATCAAGGCTTTCCAATATGAAATTAAACAGTGTGGGTGAGATGACCGCCCCTAAAGCGTAGGCCGCTGTAACAATACCCATGGAGAAACCTTCTCGTCCTGGGTAAGTCTGAGCCGCAAGTTGTAATCCAAAGCCGTAACCCAGCCCATTAGCCACACCAAACAGAACCCCGTAACCAAACCACACAACCCAGAGAGAACTCGCCATGCCAGCAACAACGGCGCCTACGGCAGCTAACGAACACGTGGCCATAAGAAAAGTGGCTGGCGATACCCTGCCATAAAACAAATGGCCAAGTAATACGGCAATAGATAACGACACCAAAGCAAAAGAATACGTGAGCGAGACAGCGGAGCGCGTGGCGACAAACAGTGTTTCAAGAGGCACCAATAGGATAGAAAATGCATGGATAGAACCAAGCACGGTAGACACCATTGCAGCTGCTAAAAGAACCTTTGAGCTTTGACTAAAGTTAGGGTAAGTCACGCAATGATCTCATCATTGACTAAAGTTCTGCATTATAGGCAGAACTTTGTTGCTTGGGATATAGCCCAGTTACCTTATGTGCTTAGGGTGCCTTAGTGATGCGCGTATAGGTACGCGTGGCGATCCAGAGATCCTGACCTGCGTCAGGATGACAGTGTGGCTTGATAAAGGATAGAATCTGATGCCCCTTACCAATACACAGATAAAGAATGCTAAACCCAAGGACAAGCAATACTGATACGCACCCAGTTTAATAGACACTCCAATTGGTTACAATGTAACGCAATAGGAGGCCAACAATGGCAGGCGAACGCTACACTCAAGAGTTTAAAATTGCTGCAGTTCAGCAAATCACCCAAGAAGGGCATTCAATTCCAGACGTCGCCAGACGACTTGGAATTACTACTAAAAGCCTTTATAACTGGCGAGCTAGGTACGGCGACAATGCGCCAGAATATCAAGCTAACCAAGCTCAAGAAGGCGAGCTAAAACGCCTTAAGGCCGAGCTAAAGCGCGTCACACAGGAGCGTGACATCCTAAAGGAGGCCGCCGTGTTCTTTGCAAACGAGTCGAAGAAAAATACACGTTCATAAAGTCTCGTGATGGCCGTTTTCCAGTGACCTTGATGTGTAAAGTGCTCAAGATTCACCGCAGCGGATACTATGCCTGGCTGCGAGATCCGCAATGTCAGCGCAAGAAAGATGACGCATACTTGCTTGGCTACATTAAACAGTTTTGGCTAGAAAGCGGCGGTGTTTATGGTTACCGTAAGATCACCAAGGATATGAAAGCCTTGGGAGAAACCTGTGGGCGCAATCGTATACTCAGACTTATGAAGGGCGCTGGCATAAGCGCCCAAAGAGGCTATAAAAGACGAGCCAGCTACAAGGCTGGCGAACTTTCGATGGTTGCTGAGAATCATCTTAACCGGGAATTCGCAGTTTCCAAGCCTAACCTTGCTTGGGTAACGGATATTACTTACATCCGCACTCAAGAGGGCTGGTTGTTCTTGGCTGTTGTGCTGGATTTGTACTCTAGATCAGTAATCGGCTGGTCCATGAGCGATCGAATTAATACGGACTTAGCACTCGGTGCGTTAACAATGGCTTGCTGGAGGCGTAGAGACCACGCTGGCGTGGTGGTTCACTCGGATCAAGGGTGCCAATATACCAGCTACGAGTGGCGCAGCATGCTCAAAACGCATGGCCTCAAAGCCAGCATGAGTCGTCGAGGGAACTGTCACGATAACGCATGTGCAGAAAGCTTTTTCAGCTTACTGAAAAAAGAACGGATTAGGCGTCGCATATATCCAACTAGGGACGCTGCCAAAAATGATGTGTTCAATTATATTGAGCTGTTTTACAATCCAACACGACGCCATGGAAATAACGGTGACTTGTCACCCATGGAGTTTGAAAATAACTATTTTAGGAACCAAGCGGGTGTCTAGAAAAATGGGTGCGTATCATTTAGTTTAGTGACTCAATCTCTCTTTGCAAAATTAAAGGCTGGATCATTTAGGTTGGATTTTTATTTATTTATTGAATATATAACGCAGTCAGTGTCGTAAGTACTGATGAGACAGCTTATACGTGTCTTTATACGCCAAGTAAGTTTCATAAAATTTGGCACATTTAATAAAGTTTAACAACTGGGGTTCTACTTTATTTTTGTTTGAATACGAATATCAAGTTCCTCTTATTCCGCGGCAGGTCGCTGCATATTTAGGTACAGCAGCAGAAATTGTACTGCCGGTGTTTGTTGTTATAGGGTTAATAACAAGGCCAATGGTATTCGCCTTGTTTGTGTTCAATATTGTTGCGGTGATTTCGTACCCTGCTATCTGGGAGAGTCGATTTCTTGACCATCCGCTGTGGGGTTTAATGATGTTAGTAGTCGTGTTCTATGGTCCTGGACATTGGTCCGCAGGCCAAGTTTTTAACCAGCGTCATTAATAACCTACCTATCTAACAAACTAATGTGGTCACCAGAATGAAATTAAAGCTCGTAATGAAGATGGTCTTAGCATTATTGTTAGTCAGTGCGTTTTTGCTGCTGTACAGTGTGATGCAGGATCAAACCTTAAATATCGCTTATGTACAGGCTAAAGTCGTAGATTTTGGTGTGTGGCGGCAGTCTAATGCTGGGTTATTTGTTGGGTTTTTTGTGGTTATCTATATCACCATTACTGCCTTGTCGTTGCCGTTTGCAGTTTGGCTTACTCTGGCGGCAGGGCTTCTGTTTGGACTTTGGTGGGGCACTCTAATTGTTTCTTTTGCGTCGAGCATAGGAGCTACATTGGCATTTTTGTCGGCGCGATTTGTGTTACGTGACTGGGTGGCCACAAAGCTTGGCCACCGTATTAAAGCGATAGATAGTGGTTTAAAAAAAGACGGTGTTTTTTATTTATTCAGCTTACGTTTGATTCCAGTGTTCCCATTTTTTGCCATCAACCTATTAATGGGACTTACGTCAGTTTCTACTTGGACCTTTTATTGGGTGAGCCAGGCCGGCATGTTGGCGGTTACTATAGTGTATGTGAACGCCGGTACTCAGTTGGCCAACATCACTAGTTTAGCCAGTATTACTTCACCTGGGTTAATCGTGTCATTGGTAGTATTGGGCTTATTTCCTTGGTTAGCACGGTTAGCTGTGCGGCTGATTGAACGCCAAAAAGTGTATGCGCGCTGGTCTAAACCAAAAACCTTTGAGCGTAATTTAATTGTGATTGGGGGCGGTGCGGCTGGTCTGGTATCGGCTTATATTAGCGCCGCAGTTAAGGCCAAGGTGACCTTAGTGGAAACCCATAAAATGGGTGGAGACTGTTTAAATTATGGTTGTGTACCTTCTAAAGCGTTAATAAGAAGTGCCAAGCTGGCTCACCAAATACACCATGCCGAACGCCTTGGCTTTAATAAGCAACAGCTCGACTTTAGTTTTAAAAAGGTGATGCAGCGAGTGCATTATGTTATTGCTGCCATTGCGCCCCATGACAGTGAAACGCGTTATGAATCTCTTGGTGTTGAAGTGCTCAATGGTTACGCCAAAATCGTTAGCCCCTGGTGTGTTGAAATTACCGATGCCCACGGCACTAAAAAGGCATTAACCTGCAAAGCAATTATTATTGCCACTGGCGCTGCACCTTTTGTGCCCCCTTTGCCAGGCCTTGACGTGACTGGGTATCTAACCTCAGACACCTTGTGGGATGCATTACGGCAGCGTGACAAACCGCCGACTCGATTCGTTGTATTAGGTGGTGGGCCCATTGGCTGTGAATTAGCGCAAGCGTTTGCTCGGCTGGGTTCTAACGTGACCCAGGTGGAAATGGCAGACAGGCTGATGGTGCGAGAAGACACTGATGTCTCTGAATTTGTTAAACAAACCCTACAAAACGACGGCGTTAAGGTGTTAATCGGCCACCAAGCCTTGAGCACTAAATTGCGTGATGGTGAAAAAATATTAACCCTTGAAAGTGGTGGTACACAATCCGAAATTGCTTTTGATGAGTTGTTGGTCGCCGTGGGAAGGGCACCAAGGCTAAAGGATTTTGGTTTGCAGGAACTAGGTATTGAGACAGACCGAGTGGTGCACACTAATGACTATCTAGAAACCTTATACCCCAATATTTATGCCGCTGGTGACGTTGCAGGGCCTTACCAATTTACTCATGCTGCGGCACATCAAGCTTGGTTTGCCTCAGTTAATGCCTTATTTGGTCATCTATGGCGTTTTAAAGCGGACTATCGCGTAATGCCTTGGGCCACCTTTGTCGATCCAGAAGTGGCGCGTGTAGGCCTGAACCAACAAGACGCCAAGGCACAAGGTATAGCATACGAACTGACCCGTTATGGGCTTGATGACCTAGATCGTGCTATCGCCGAAGGTGCTACCCAAGGTTGGGTGCAAGTACTTACGGTGCCCGGTAAAGACAAAATATTGGGTGTTACCATTGTTGGGGCCCATGCGGGAGAGCTTATAGCCGAGTTTGTCATGGCCATGAAGCATAATTTGGGTTTGAACCAGGTATTGGCAACGATTCATATTTATCCCACTATGTCAGAGGCCAATAAGTATGTGGCTGGGCAATGGAAAAGGGCGCATATTAATGCCCATATTATGTCGCTTCTAGCGTGTTATCATCGGTGGCGCCGCACATGATAGATCACTATATAACGCCTCTTCAACAACGCTTGCTTAAACCTTTGGCGCAATCATTAGTAAAGCTTGGCGTGCAGGCCGACCAAATCACCTTGTTGGGCTTTTTTATCGGTTTAGGTGCCGTACCTTTGCTGGCATTTGGCCACTACTATGAAGCTTTAGCCCTGATCCTGTTAAACCGGTTTATGGATGGTGTAGATGGCGCTGTTGCACGCCTTAGTATTAGTACAGACCGGGGAGCTTTTTTAGATATTGCCTTAGATTTTATGTTTTATGCCTTGGTACCTTTAGGGTTTGCTTTTGCTGAACCTGCCAATAATGCCCTTGCCGCAGCGGTTTTGTTAACCGCCTTTGTGGGCACCGGATCGTCCTTTTTAGGCTTTGCATTGTTTGCGGCTAAACGTGGCATTAAAGCTGAGGCCTACGCTAATAAGGGTATTTATTACTTGGGTGGTTTAACTGAAGGGGCTGAAACCATTGGCTTTTTTGTGATTATCTGCGTGTGGCCCAATTGGTTTTCTGTGGCCGCATATGGGTTTGCAGGAGCATGTTACATCACTACCCTGATGCGTTGGTTTCAAGGCTGGCGTCTATTACAAGGTCACTATACAAGATAACCGGAGCAATACATGAACAAGGGTTTGAAACAATCGCCTGTACCAAATGGGCTACAAACATCGCTAAAAACGGGACTAAAAACAGGGTGCCTAGCTGCTGCATTATTGCTAAGCGCGTTGAGTAGCGCATCATCATGGCAGCAGACGCTCGATGCCGCCCAGGGTCAAACAGTGTATTGGCATGCGTGGGGTGGTGACCAACGGACTAATGACTTTATTCGCTATGTAGGACAACAAACCAACAAGCGCTATGGGGTGAGTATAAAGCAAGTCAAATTGGCATCCACAGCCGAAGCAGTCAGCCAAGTGGTGGCCGAGAAAGCCTCTGGGCAAGACAGCCAAGGCGCCGTAGATATGATTTGGATTAATGGCCCTAATTTTTTGGCGATGAAACAACAAGGTCTACTGCACGGACCCTTTGTTGATGAACTGCCTAACGCCCAGTATCTTGATTTAACACCCAATTCTGCGGCATCGATAGACTTCACCGAACCAGTGGCTGGTTTAGAGGTACCATGGCGATTAGCGCGATTTGTATTTATCCATAATAGCCAGCGACTGCCCCCAGCTGAGGTGCCCAAATCTATGGCGCAGCTATTAACATGGGCGCAAAACCACCCTGGTCGTATGACCCACCCAAGTGTGAGCAATTTCATGGGCGCAAGTTTTTTAAAACAAGCGCTTATCGAATTGGCGCCTAATCCGGCATTACTGCAAAGCCTCGCTACTGATGCCACATTTGCAACAACAGTGGCACCATTATGGCGTTGGTATGACGCCTTACGTCCACACCTGTGGCGCGCCGGTACAACCTTGCCAGAAAATGAAGCCATACAGCAACAAATGCTTAACGACGGGGTGGTGGATATTGCCATGGCATTTGATCCAGCCGCCGCCGCGGCAGGCATAGCCAGCGGCTTGTTACCCGCATCTGCCCGCGTATATGTGCCAAACATTGGCTCTTTGGGCAATATTAGTTTTGTAGCCATACCCTACAATGCCAGCCATATTGCTGGTGCTAAGGTGGTAGCTAACTTTTTGTTACAACCAGAAATTCAAGCTCATATGCAAAATATAAACGTATTAGGAAGTTTTTCAGTGTTAGATGAAAGCACCTTGAATAAACAGCAACAGGGTTTTTTTGATGCATTGCCCCGTTCTAAAGCATTACCCACACTCACTGACTTAGGGCCAACCTTGTTAGAGCCTCATGCCAGCTGGATGACGCGGCTCAAACAAACCTGGCAACAACGATATAGCCAATGATCGCATCTAATGACCGCTTAAAGTGGCCGTTATCAATGGTGTTGGTGACGATTATTTTAGTGCCAGTAATGGCAGGTTTAAGTGAAATACTATTGGCCGCTATGGGTTTTATTCCAGCCTTGGGGCAGTATTCACTGAGTTTTGATGCGTGGCACCAGTTAATACAAATGCCAGGCTTAGGCACCAGCCTAAGACTAACCTTGGTGACAGGGTTTGGGGCTACGGCTATTTCTTTAGTCATGGCACTGGTTGCCAGTTGTTGGCTATATGATGGGTTGCGCGGGCGCTGGTTGCGAGCAGCCATAGTGCCCATACTAGCTGCACCCCATGCTGCCATGGCCATTGGTTTGGCTTTTTTGATCGCACCGTCTGGTTGGTTAGCAAGGTTGTTTAGCCCGTGGTTAACGGGCTGGCATCTGCCACCAGATTTGGCCATAGTTAACGACTTGGCAGGGTTGTCGTTAATATTGGGTTTGGTGGTTAAAGAAGTGCCTTTTTTACTATTGGTATGCCTAGCAGCATTAAGTCGCTTATCCGTAGCTGAACACCTTAAGGTGGCTAAAAGTTTGGGATATCAGGGTGCTGACGCGTGGTTTAAGCTAGTAGTGCCTGCTCTTTACCCATTGATTCGTTTACCTGTGTTTGTCGTATTGGTGTATTCATTGTCCAATGTTGATATGGCGCTAATTTTGGCCCCATCAACTCCTCCAACCCTTGCAGTAGCAACAATGCGTTGGTTTTATGATGCAGATATTCAGCGCCTATTGCCAGCATCTGCTGCGGCTATAACCTTGCTAGTGGTGATGGTGCTTAGTGTGCTTGTTTGGGAAGCCTGTGTGTCTATGCTAGGCATGCTCAATCGTCACAGCACTCAACAAGGCCTAAGAGGCACCAGCTGGCTATTATTACAGAGGTTATTAGTGCCTACGATGCTTAGCCTTTGTTTGTTAGGTTTGTTGTCGCTACTAGTGTTGATTGTGTGGTCGCTCACTTGGCAGTGGCCCTACCCCAATGCGTTGCCCACGGTGTGGTCACTGCGTCACTGGTCGCAATTACTCGGTGATGTATTGCCTGCTAGCTTGGCGATTGCTTTACTAACCAGTTGTTTAGCCTCGATTATGAGTATTGCATGGCTGCAACTACAGGAAAACGCAGCCCAGCAGGGTCGATTTGAGTGGTCTAAATTAACCCTGTGGCTTATTTATGTGCCATTGTTGGTGCCTCAAATAGCCTTTCTGTATGGCTTAAAGGTGAGCTTTTTGCGGGTTGGCATTAATGGTGGCATGGGTGCCGTAATATGGGCCCATGTATTGTTTGTATTTCCTTACGTTATGCTCATGTTACAGGGTCCATGGCAAGCGTTTGATCAGCGTTATGTGCATGTAGCGGCAAGCCTAAGTAAACCTCCATGGCAGCAGCTTTGGCAGGTGAAAATTCCCCTATTGCTGCGCCCAATCCTATTGGCATGGGCGGTCGGTATAGCGGTTTCAATCAGTCAGTATTTAGCCACTATAATGATAGGAGCAGGGCGTATTGATACCCTCACTACAGAAGCAATCAGTTTAGCGTCTGGGGCAGACCGGCGGCTTACCGGTATGTTTGGTTTGTTACAATTACTCATCCCTTTGTTGGCCTTTGTTATGGCCATGTTGTTGCCGCGCATGATGTACGGCCATATTAATCAGAGAGCGGCGCCATGAGTTTACAATTACAACAGCTCACAATTACCAGCCGTCAAGCACAGCCCCTCTTTGCTAGCCTAGATCTAGTGGTTGAGCCTGGAGAAATAGCCTGTGTTATGGGGCCTTCTGGGGTTGGTAAATCTACCTTGCTCGATGCCATAGGTGGGCATTTGAATGGCTACTTTGGACTCCAAGGTAAAGTATTGTTAAATGGAATAGATGTCACTAATTTGGCACCAGACCGCCGGCATATCGGCCTTTTACTGCAAGATCCGTGTTTATTCCCGCACATGAGCGTTGCGGATAACTTAGCCTTTGCCTTGCCTGCCCTAAATCATGACAGGCAACATGAACATAAACATGAAAAGGGGTTTGCAAGACTGCGTGAAAAACAGCGTAGGAAAAACCTACGTCGCGAACAAGTTGTCCAAGCTCTGGATCATGCGGGTTTAGCCGGTTTTGAGAAGCGAGCCCCGCTATCCCTATCGGGTGGCCAGCAAAGCAGAGTAGCATTGATGCGGGCCCTGTTGGCACAGCCCAAAGCACTGTTGTTAGACGAACCCTTTGCAAAACTGGATCCAGCCATGAGCCATGATTTACGCCAGTTTGTGATGAGCCAAGTGGAGCAGCAGGGGATACCGGTTATATTAGTGAGTCACAACCTAGAAGATGCAAAGGCTGTCAATGGTAAAGTAATTAACCTGCAGAGCTAATTATTGTTTTGGTGACTTAAAGCGGCTTACGAACTTTAAGTCAATGTGATTTTTTAGCAGCCAAAGCCAACGCCCGCGCAGAGCAATGTTAATGCTGAAAAACCCCAGATTTATCCCATAGCTGCCAATAGCAGTTTGGTCACTGCATGAAATTAAATATAAATTGTGGCGTCGTGGCCAATATGGCTGCAAGGTGTTCGAGTTACAGGCAGCTAATAGGTTATGCGCCAGCTGTTTGCCCGCCCGAATGGCATGTACCCCAGAACGTTGTAAAAATGTGGTGGGGCGGCTGCAAATATCGCCTGCGGCAAATACGTTGGAGTGGGATATGCTGCGTTGAAATTCGTCAACTAATACAAAACCAAACGCATCTAATGCCAACTCAGAACCGTGTAAACTCAACCCTGGTTTGGCGCTGGTAACCAGCAAATAAAAGTCGTTTGGTGCCTGCTGGTGTAACGGTTTAGAAACATCAATGTATTCATTAATTACCCTAATGTCGGCTTGTTGGAGCGACTTCAGAATTAACCCACGCGTCCTGAGGCTAAAACCATTCATTACCCCCTTGGGGCCAGCATAAATAATGATCTGCCGTTGAGCTGCAAGGCCACGACAAGGCATAACTTGGCGCGCCGCAAGGGCGATTTCTACGGCCCCAGCACCGCCGCCAGCAATAGTAAGCGTGGCTGCTTGATTGGGATTTAAATGCTGCTGCCAGGCGTACCATTGTTGGGTGAAATTGGCAAACGGTTTCATGGCAACCCAATGACTAGATGAGCTAGGACTATTGAATTGGTTGGGTTGGCTGCCCATGGCAAGTGATACAAGATCGTAATCAAGCTGGCGCTGATCATCCAAAATAACCTCTTGCTGTTTGGTATCTAGGCCGGCAAGTTTACCAGAAATAAACATGGCTCCAGCCCTTATACACAGCTGCTGCAGGTCGATTTGGCAGGCTTCTAATGCGTAGGTGTTATTGACCCAGCCTGGCAACATGCCAGAATAAGCCTGTTTTTTTGTGGGCGATATCAAACCCACTTGCAGGTTGGGGCAAGGGTGTTTGATTAAATGCTCGAGCATGATGACATGAGCATGGCCGCCACCGGCCAAAATAAGATGAAGCATGGGGTCAAGTATAGTTATTAAACATTAAAAAGCCCACCAAGAGATACAGGTGGTCAAGTAAAGCTGCTAAGCATGTATACTTACGTTATTCAGTCCCAACTAGTTTCAACACAATTTATGGATTTTGGAAAAGACCCGCAACAACTATTCTTAGAATGTGCAGCTCAACCCAGCGCCAAAAGTTTTAAAATATTATACGAGTCAACCCAAATGCGCCTTTTAGCAGCCTGGCTGCGTATATTAAAGAATCAGCAACTCACCCAAGACTGCCTTAGCCATAGGCTAACCTAGCGAACCACACCACACCATAACGTCCTTCCAAGTTCATACCTATAGAACTACACAGGTCCTAATAATATAGTAAGACTAGCGGTCCAATTCATTAAATTTGGATGTGTTAGTTATTTTTGAATCTATATGAGGGGTAGTTCCGTAAGTACCGGTAAGGCAATTTAGATTTGTCTTTAAGCGCCAAGCTATATTGGCTTAATTTGGTTACAACATGTTAAAGGAAGACTAATGAAAATTTCACGAAGACTCGCCACAGCAACAGCCCTATCTAGCGTATTAGCCCTTGGCCTAACGCTAAACTCTACTGCTGCAACAGCAGCTGAAAAAGAGAAGTGTTACGGTGTTGCCAAAGCAGGAAAAAATGACTGCAAAACAAACACATCATCTTGTGTTGGCACATCTACTGTTGATGGCCAAACCGACGCCTTTACTGTAGTTCCTGGAGGCCTGTGCGAACGTTTAGCTGGTGGTTCATTAACTTCTAGTTAAGCAACTCACTCCACCTACAGTTCAACTTGTAGGTGGAAGCACCAACCCTTTTTACACCATTTAACTTCTTCACCAATCGGCCAACTGGAACATAATCAATGGCATATCAGAAACACATGCTAGCCGGGACAGGCATTGGTTTGAGGCAGCCCCATGTAGAACACTTTATACATGGCACACCACCCATAGGTTGGTTGGAAGTACACAGTGAAAACTACCTACAAGAAAATAGTAAAAGACGTCATCAATTGCGACACATTCGTAATGACTATGCCGTTAGCTGCCATGGCATTGGTTTATCGTTAGGATCGTCAGACCCTCTAAATCTAAATCACCTTAAGTCATTAAAATCATTGTTTGATGACATTCAACCTAGCTTAATTTCCGAACACTTAAGCTGGAGTTCACTAAACGGGCGTTTTTATAACGACTTACTACCCTTACCCTACACTGATGAATCCCTTCATCACATGGTAAGCCAGGTCAATCAAACCCAAGAATCGTTAGGCCGCGAAATCCTTATTGAGAACCCTTCCTCTTATTTAGCATTCAAACATGCAGACATGAGCGAACCGGAACTTCTCAATCAACTTAGCCAACGTAGCGGCTGCAAGTTATTGCTAGACCTAAACAATATTTTTGTGAGTTGTAGCAATATGAACACAGACCCATATCACTACTTAGCCGTTATCAACTGGAACCAAGTAGCAGAAATCCATTTAGCAGGTCATACGGTTAAGCAACTTCCCCAAGGCGAAATACGTATCGATACCCATAACAACCCAGTGTGTGATGAAGTATGGGATATGGTGGATGCCTACAAAGATAAGTTACAATATATCCCTTGCCTCATTGAATGGGACGCCGACATTCCTAGCCTTGAAATATTGATAGCTGAGGCAAAAAAGGCCCAACAACATTTAGGCCTAACCAATGCCTAAGATAAATAAAGATAGCCTAGGTCAACTCCAAGCTTATTTCACTAAGCATCTGACCCATAGGCAGGTCGCCGACCAAGAGCGTCCAGCTGAATTGGACTCACTGCCTAGCCTGTTAGAAAAATCACATTTCTCGCCAGAACAGCTAATCAACATTTACCGCAACAACTTTGTAATTAGTCTTAGGGAGTTGCTAGAGCAGCTTTTTCCCGTTACTCAAGCATTAGTGGGGAATGAATATTTCACCCAAACCAGTAGGCAATTTATTAACGACTGCCCTCTTAAAGAACCTCACCTTAACCATTATGGGGGCAAATTTGTGAGTTTTCTTGATCGATTAAAAGCATTAGAACACATGCCTTTTGTCGTTCAGATGGCAAACCTAGAATGGCACTTAGACCGTATAAGTCACATTTATTACGAACCAAATTTCGACTTTGACGCGCTTGCCCAAATAGGCGGAGATCAATACCCAAACATACACTTTAACTTGGCTGAGACTTGCTATTTACAGAGCTCACGTATGGATTTAATTGCCTTACACAACGACTTATCTGAGCCTAAAAAAACCAACCCCAGCACTCAAGAAACAAACTACCAACAACAAAGCTATATTTTAGTATTACAAAACCACCAGGGAGAATCTGCCTTAATGCCTATAAATCACCAACACTGGGTATGGCTTACTGGGTTGCAAAATGGCTTCACCTTGGTTCAATTGTGTGACATGGAAAATACAGACATTGCCTCTTTAATGGCGCAAATTACAGATTGGATTGCCCTAGGGTGCATTGATGGCTTTAGCTTAAGAGCAGAATTCAACCCTAACCAACCCTAGTTTAATTTAACTAAAGGACCATTTATGAAAAATCTGATCTACACCTATCAACAGACCATAGAAACCTATACCCCAAGCCTACAAGATGTCTTTTTATTGGCATTAAGGCTATGGGTAGCTTGGATTTTTATAAACGCTGGGTTAATGAAATTTAACAACTGGGACTCTACACTATTCTTGTTTGAATATGAGTATCAAGTGCCTTTAATTCCTTGGCTATTAGCTGCCTACGTGGGTACTGCAGCAGAAATCATATTACCTGGATTTGTTGCTATTGGACTGGTAACTAGGCCTATGGCATTAGCCTTGTTTGGTTTCAACATAATTGCAGTAATCTCGTACCCAGCCATATGGGATACTGGATTCTACGACCACCAGCTATGGGCATTGATGATGCTAGTAGTGGTGCTTTATGGAGCTGGTCGTTGGTCTACCGACCAGCTTTTAAGCCAAAAACAAATAATCGTTTAGAAGAGTTACGTGAGATGCCCCAAATGCAGAAAGTATCAGCGGTGTTGGGGCAATTTAAAGGCGTCCATTTATTGGGGGGATTACCTTTAGGTATATTGCTCATATCCGTTTCAAAGTATGTAACTAGGATTTTATAATAGCACCGTTTTATCAATTACCATCTAGGAATTATTCCTATTCTTAGCAATATTCATCACACCTTCACGTTTGACACGCTGCATCTTGCTGCACTGGAAAATCGCCCATTTACAGACCATACTCAACAGGCCGTAGCCACTTCAAACCCGCGCATATTTGTCGAATACATCAGACAAAATCTTCCCTGCTCCTTAATCTTATCGCCAAATCCTCTTAGCTAAGAACTTAATGCTATAATGCTTCACTTTATTCATTTAGTCTAAATGGTTCATTTATGGGCGGAATTGGTTCAGGTCGACGGTTTCAGCATCGAGGCCCTCACTTAGAAGAAGTGCCGCAGCTCGACGTTCGTGCGCTAAAACGCGGTGGGCTATTTGACCAAATCACGTCGAATGGCTCAATTAAGTGGACAAATCCAGGGCTTCCAGAAGCTGCTTTAGAGTACGCTTACGCGGACTCTACCCTCTGCATTACCTATGCCGTAAAGGCCCTCCATACGGCCTCTAATGTGGTCTCACAGCGCATCTTTATAGACAGAACTACATGCAACTATGGCGGCACCAGAACTTGGTTTCTATGCCCTTCTTGCGGAGCTAGAAAAGCGATCTTGTACTGCGCTTCCAAATGGTTTTTATGTCGCCAATGTTACGGATTGAACTATACCTGCCAGAATGAAGTGTATGCGGATCGGATGATCCGCAAAGCTAGAAAGCTGCGCGCTAAGCTTGGCGCATCCATGGACTTGCAGATGCCCATATCTGAGCGCCCACATGGCATGTATAGGTCAACGTTTGAGCGATTAATAAGGCAAGACCAAGCCAACATCAAGAATGTCGTAGGGGCTTATTCTCAGCGCTTACTGAGCAAGCCAAACTAGGTGGGATTATTAAATGATTGCCAAAGGTCAGTAGTTTGGGCTCCCTTTGAGCCCAACTACCTATGGGGGAGTGGTTCGCCTTTAGGCGGAGTAATCTCCCCCTTTAGGGGTGGCTAATTTGGCTAATATTTATCCCTATAAATCAACAACTTACAGCACTAGTTAGATTGGCTACCTTGGCTAATCTGGCTAACTTCAAGATATGCTTTTAAGTTGTTGTTTTATATATACTTTTTATACTAATAATTAGCCAAACAGCCTTATTCGACCAGTTTGGCTAACCACTTATGAACCTACCCTACCAGCTCCTTGTTTATCGAAATGGTAGACGTCGCGCTTCCGCGCTTGGCCCTAGTCATCCTGTATTTCTGCCCAACCATATTCATAGCATACTGGGGAATGCCTAGCGGTAACGCCTCGCCTACTCTAATCTTCCAAGTACTTTTTGAAGCGCCATATCCCTTAACCAACAAAGCAATAACATTAGTTTGTTTAGAGATGCCATCCTCGACTACGCACACAAGATCCAGCAAATACTGAGCAATTTGCTCACTCTTCTGCTGTCTTTTCTCACTATCAGAAATCTTTCTTTGCTCATCCATATCAAACGTTTCATGGGCTCCAATAGTATCACCGTTACCCACATTCACAGATACCTGCTTGAACCATTCAGCCCCCCCTGGAGGCCCTGAATAATTACCCTTTCCAGAATCCAAACGGACAAGGAATCGACCCTCATGCTCATAGTCAATCGATTCGTCTTTAGAGTTTTTCTCGGATATCCTGGCCAGAGTAGTGATCACTCTGCATGCGTCTTTCAATGATGACGCCCCACGACCTGCATCTGCATTTCCTGCGTGCCCTTCTGATTCCTTTCCACCTGTAGCTTTACGAGTATGGTGAACTAATTCAATGGCCACATTGGCCTCTTTAGCGATGTGTTTGATTACATCCACAACCTTCTGGATCGAGTTGTTATCATTTTCATCAGATTGATGCACTGATATGAATGGATCAAAGATAATGTAATTCACGTTATTAGCCTTAGCTTCTGCAATAATCTTCTCAGCGTTAGGGTGGTGGACCACATTGCCCTCTTTATCAACTGTGGAAGTAATGTATGGATTACCGTACCCACAAGATAGTGAGATGTTATCCAGAATACTATCATCAATTTTATGATGCTTAACGACTCCAGCTAACCGTCTTAATTGCTCTGGTTCATCATCCTCATTATTGATGACCCAAACCTTTCCTTGCCGATGTACAACCTCTCCCGTATAGGGTTTTCCGGACGCGACAGAAACCGCACTCAACAAGCTAAACATTGATTTAGAGACGCCGCCTGGTGCAAACATGGCTGTGATATATCCCTTCATTAATCGATGCCCAAGAACCCACTCTCTGACAGGCAGAGCAGCCGCATCGATCTTGCCGACTGGTGTAAACGCTAAGGTGTTAGCTTGATCCTCTGCTTTCTTATGCGTGCGCTCTTCCTTCGCCCTCTTAGCCATATCTATGACTGTGGCGAAGGTTACTGTGCCACCATCATGGATGGCCTCAAACGTTTTCCATTTACCTCGGCAATCATCACTACCTTTGTAGCTGGATGCATTTGATGACCATAAGTTCCACTTCTCAAGCCCACCTTCGTCACCATTGAATTGGTGGTGCAATGCCTGGCCAACAAGTATCCATTGGCTATAATCTTCTGCATCTACATGACGCAAGTGGTTATTAATAGCCTCGTCTGACAGATCCAATGTCGATTTCATGTACTCAATCGACAAGATATCGTTTGCTGCATCAGGAAAAGAAGCGTTAGCCAGCGAAGAATCACCCTTTCGCTCCCAATCGTTCGGCGCACAACTTGTATCGAAATACTCGAACAACGACTTAATTTGCTCCTCGTTAATGCTTGGCAGGCTATCCACGGGCGTAAGGACTGGGCAAGACTTAGGCCAGCGGTATTCCTCTTGAGTCTCTGGATGAATGCCGAATGCGACGAATTGCTGCCCTTTCCCAAGGATCTCTATGCAATTAGTATTATCCGACTGATCAAAGTATTTAGCGGACACTGCCTTTTTGATATTTTGCTCTGTACGGAAGACCAGTAGCGCTTTGGGAGCCTTACCGACACGCCTAAGACCTTTACCGATGTGCTGATCGCAGTACTTCACGATGGCATTGGTTACATGCTTGTCATAGCAGTCGATGTCTATCGCTACCACATCACCTGTTGTAATACCGATCGAGGCGTCAGGTGACCAAGACTCAATGAATTCTTGTGTGGATTTGATACGTGACCAATTGGCTAGCGCTGGTCGCTTAGTCCCTTTGACTACGGGGATGATGTTATATCCGTTTTCATTGAGCATTGGGCCAAGCTCACCCATAAATAGTTGGTTATTCATGGTTGGATCCTCCAGCTTTGTATTCGCCGGTATGTTTGTAGGTATGTTGATCTAACCATTCATCTAGGTCAGACAAAGAATAGGCAACTCGACCTCCAATTTTCATGAATGGAATTTCTTGCGTGCCGGTACTACGCCAATATTGAAGAGTGGCGGCGGCCACTTTAAGGTGATTTGCTGCTGCAGAATTGTTTAATAATCGCTTCATGATATAACCTCGAATTCGCTGGCCTGGATGGCCAACGTTGAGGAGTATTGTGGAGGTTGATAGGGCTAAGCAGGGGAAGGTTTAGTTAATCTAACGGAAGGTTTCGGAAACGTTCCCAGACTTCTTCTGGCACGGATTTCAACACTCTGCGCAAAGTTGTGTTTGTAATACTTCCTTTCTGTAGGCTAACCATTCGATTCAGCATACTGGTGTATTGGCTTTTTTGTCCCTTAGTGAGAATGCCATCTAATATCTCAATGATCTTCTCATGCCGTCCCTCTGTTAGCTTATTAACTTCTGGCATGGTTGATATACTGTGCATTACCGCGCCGAGTAATACATCCCACGCCTTATTGTTCTGGCGCACAAACCTAGGCAGCTCTGGTTCATCTTCCACACCAGAACCGTTCTCTACTTTCCATTCAGCATATATGGCCTCAAAGTCTGGCAATTCACCAGGCCATCCATAAACACGGGCTATATTACCTTCATCCCAATCTTCGAAGTGGAAACGGTAATGCTCTGCGGCATAAAAGTCCGAAGTTGAAATTCCCTCATAATGTTTCGCAATAACCACTAAGATCGCCTCGCGCTCTCTATATTCTGTGACCTTTTTATAGCGACCAACACGGTCAAAGTGGAACAACTCTCTACTCCCAGTTTCAATGGCAGTAGCGAGCTCTTTTACCCCTGGGCATTTGTCTTTGTGCTCCCCCGCTAATAAATCGTAAACACTAATAAACTCACTCATTTCACAACCTCCATGTTAACTACGCTGTCCTTCCTCACGCCGCCTGCCTCGAACATTGCACCAGCGGCTTTCTCCATAGACTCTCGCACAGGATCCATGGCTAGTCGAGCGTATATAGCTGTAGTGTTTATATTCTTGTGATTAAGGCTCTTGCCAATAATCGCCAAACTAGCACCAGTATTGGCCTGCCACGAACCCATTGAACGCCTTAAATCATGCAGCCAAGTACCTCGAGCATCCTCTATACCTGCCCTATTTAATATCCGTTTCCAGGCTTTATCAGGATTGGCGAGATGACCTGACGCACCGTGACCAGGGAATACCCAATCACTGTCACCACACTCTACCTTTCTGTCTTTAAGCAGATCATGCATGGCTGATATTAATGGTACTCTCTGAGACTCACCATTCTTGGTTTCTGGTATGAACCACTCGCCACGATCCAAGTTCACTTGATCCCAACGCATGCTCAACACATTTTCTCGCCTTGCGCCGGTTAACAGACTGGCTAGAATGTAATCCCTAGCCGTAGTGTTAGGCTCTTCGGCAAGCGCCTCAAAGAACTTAGGCAGTTCATCACCCTCAAGGAATCGATCTCTAGACTTGCTCTTGTACTCTTTAATGCGTGTGCATGGATTGTCACCATCCCAACCCCAGTCGATGGCCATGTTAAAAACCTTACGCAGTAACCGCAGTATCTGGTTGGATGCGCCCTTCCCACCCACCTTCTTCACCTTACGTCTACCGGCCTTATCTACGCCTTCTATCATCCTCTGATTGTCTGCAATATAGACCAGCAGTTTTTGAACTTGTTGCTTCTTAATAGCGCTGAGCTTCTTGTTCTGCCAGTGAACCAGATGAACGTTATATCGCTGCTCATCAATCTCCCAAGACTTCTTGTGGGGCTTTGCATACTCAACCATGAACCGGTCAAACACTTCACCAAGGGTTGCCTCCTGGCTAAGGTGGCGCCTGTCTTCCGCTGGGTTTGAGCCTGTGGCTATGGCGCCATTATGCTGTGCAACCATCTTACGGGCTTGGTCTATCGTCATGGACGGATACCGGCCTAAAGTAATACGCTCTGGGTTACCGTTGATCTTCCGATACAAGACGAAACTCTTGCTTCCAGTGTGGGTAACTCGAAGTGTTAAATGGGGCGTAGACGTGTCGTGGTATTTGACGCGCTTACCTATAGCTGGGATAGGCAAGCTATCTAGGGATTTCTTTGTGAAGTTGAGTTCATTGGCCATTGTCGGTATCCTCGCATCAATCCTTTATCGGACGGGGCTACCATGGGGCTACCCGATATTCCGATTTATTCAATAATCGTCAATGATTATCAATGACCAACTTACGCGGTATTGCTAGCTATTACAAGGTACTCAATGAATTTCACAGTTACTCAATACCATAGATAGCAGGACTCATAATCCTTTGGTCGTCAGTTCAAATCTGACCAGGCCCACCATATCCAGAGAGTTAGTAGGTTAGCGCCTACTAACTCTTTTTTATTGGTCTACCTATGGTCTACTTCAGGCCGAATTTATTAACAATCAGCCTCAAACGCCGCGACCGACACAATTATCAATTTAAACTATTGAAAGTTTGACACATCCTCGATCAAACAAAGAATATGCAGGAAACGACCCCTCTGACACACGGCAAGCTCTAAATTCATGGCAGGGGCTACCGTGCTCGCACAACAACGGTGCAAAAGCAAAAAACATTAAACTAAACCGCGCTATAAAAATTCAAAAATCTCATAAACCTTAGCTATAAGCTCGCTATTCCGTGGTTTTTATTATTTGGCACAGAACCTGCATTAATTCCTTCTTTAGTAACTAAGCTAGGGACATATGTGAAACCAAATAGTAAAACGGTGAGGCTTGTGCTAGACCAACACACACCCAGCACGCCAATTGCATTGGCCATTGAGTCCTGTGGTTACCAGTGTAAAACCACCCAATGGGGTCAACTAATGAGCTCCACAGCGCACTTGTCCGATACACTAGTTATAGCCCAGTTAGAGATGTCTGTGCAGCAGCTCGAATATATTACCCATCATATCGATTGTACCAACCATGCCACGTTAATCATGCTTACACGGGGCGATGATGCCACCATCGAAAGCTTGGTCAATGCTGATGTTTCACTGCTCCATGTTGGGCCCCTATCTCATGAGAGGATACCCTCATTACTCAAGGTTGCTATGGCTAGGCATACGTCAAGCCTACGAAAACAGCAGCATGTGAAGCAGCTGCAGTCAAAGTTGCACGATTTGAAACTTGTCAACCGCGCTAAAGGCAAACTCATGCAGCAACAAGGCATTAGTGAAAAGCAAGCCCATGCCACAATGCAAAAATTAGCCATGGCTCGTGGTCAAACCTTAGGAGAACTAGCACAAGCGATATTGACAAGTTAAACCCACTATTGAGCCACTGGCTCAATAGTCTTATTTTTTAAAGCAAAGGCGCTTTAACACTCTAACGGGTGTTGGCGCCTTTTTTTATGAGTTATCACCGAGGTAGTTTAAATGGCAGCAAAGACACTCAAGTTATTGTCTTTCCAAGGTAAAACTAAAATTTTGCACATGAGCTGGATGGCCTTCTTTCTCTCGTTTGTGGTGTGGTTCAACCATGCGCCTCTGATGGGTATGATTAGCGCATCCTTAAGCTTAACCAAATCCCAGGTTAGCACCTTACTTGTGCTTAACGTGGCTCTCACCATACCTGCGCGCATTGTAATTGGTATGCTTACGGACCGCTACGGACCGCGTATCACTTACAGCGCGTTGCTGGCCGTCATAAGCCTACCCTGCTTTATATTTGCCTGGAGTAATGACTTTACCACCTTGGCCTGGTCACGTTTGGCGCTAGGTTTTGTAGGAGCGGGCTTTGTAGTGGGCATTCGTATGGTGAGCGAATGGTTTCCTGCCCATGAGTTAGGCATCGCAGAAGGTATCTATGGTGGCTGGGGTAATTTCGGTTCTGCCGCTGCGGCCATGAGCTTACCCGCCTTGGCTTTGTGGTTGGGCGGTGACAACGGCTGGCGCTGGGCCATTACTATGACGGGCATCTTAAGCCTAGGCTTCAGTGCTATCTGGTGGACCCAGGTAACCGACACGCCAAAGGGCAGCACTTATTTTAAGGCCCGCAATTTGGGTGGGCTAGAAGTGTCTACTCGAAGTGATTACTACCTTTTGCTGGTTATGAAAATACCCTTATATCTGGCCCTGTCCATGCTAACTTGGAAGTTATCTTCCGCCACTGTAGGCCTTTTGTCCCCATCCAGCGCAATGCTGGTATACATTATATTGGTGTCGATTTTAGGGTACGACATTTGGTCTACATACCGAGCAAATCACCGACTTTTCAACAACCAAATAGAAGTACATGATCATTATGAGTTCAAACAAGTAGCTGTACTCAACGTACTCTATTTCGCTACCTTTGGCTCTGAATTAGCAGTAGTATCCATGCTACCTATATTTTTTGCAGAGACCTTTTCCTTAGACCTTATTGTAGCAGGTTTAGTGGCTTCAACTTATGCCTTCATGAACCTTATGTCTCGGCCCGGAGGTGGC
>Ga0257116_1000299_pt1 | contig 51653 bp, 44 predicted proteins | sample SI112_120mmetaG_FD_190150 | JGI IMG/M metagenome (GOLD analysis project Ga0257116, IMG submission 190150) | Marine microbial communities from Saanich Inlet, British Columbia, Canada - SI112_120m | ecosystem: Environmental > Aquatic > Marine > Inlet | place: Canada: British Columbia | collected...
CTAGGAATGTTTTTAGTGGATATTTGGAAGATAATGCCTTATTCACCACATCAGTTGGTGTCCAACCTAATTCTAACATTGATTGACCATATGCGTGTGCAAAATCTAAATGTAATTGAGTCGCAGGCATAACATTTTGCCCATTATCGGACTGAAATAAGTCTTTCATATCTTCGAGTGATTGAGAAGCTTGACGCTTGGGAGAGAAAAACTCTGGGTCTGTTTCTAATCTTTTTGTGTAAGCCTTAAATAGGTAAAACGCTCCTTTAAGCTTGTCACCCCCAATGGTTTCAATTAAAGGTTTATGATATTTCCCATTTTTATGAGACCAAAAACTGAATTGTTGCAACGTGGTAACAAAAAAGTAATCAATCGTTAAGGGATGTCCTTTTGGTGGGAGAGAAGAATCAATGAAAGGGAAAGCTTCTGCATCGGGTAAATCCGAAATAAGAGATGCAATTTTGTGTATTTGATCTTTATTGATGATAACTCTTGGGTTAGAGTTTTTTTTACCAGGATATTGGTTATATAATAATTTTTCTGGACCAATACCACCAATCATGAATGAAGCGAGATCTACACCTGATTGTGCAGCTAATACAGGGTGTTGCCCTTGAGCAAGATGAGCTAATGTAAAACCGCAAAATGTATCTCCTGCTCCTGTTGGGTCAATCATAGGAGATTCTGGTGAAGGGATGGATGACTCATGGTTACCTTGACGAATTAATGCGCCATTTTCACCTTGGGTTATAAATATGAGTTTCCCAGATGTAGTGTATGAATTTTTTTCATATTTTTGTAATAAATCATTTTCAATATGATTCATGAAAAAGATATCAGATTCATTTTTGACATCTAATACATGATTTGGGTCTGCTTCGATTATAGGAAGAGCTGTACCACTTGAAATACATTTTGCTCCACGTGCTTTACAAGATTTAAGAAATGAAAATTGTTGTCTTGCATTTCCTAATGGAACAATATGAATTAAATCAAACATACTTAAATCATTTGGCAAATCTTCAACTTCTAAATCTTCTTCAGCTCCAAAGAATGCTTTTTTATACAGAGTTTCATTCTCTGATTGAACAATTTCAAAATGGGGAAGTTGATCTTCAGAAATAGAAGGCCCAATCCATTCCATTCTATCAGAAACAAAGGATAATTCAGAAGGTATGTTAGTAGGTTTTGGCGCAAAAAGAGTAACACTGACACCTGCTCTAATAGCACCTAATGCAGTATAAAGTCCGGCACCGCCCGGTGATTGATATAATTGCCCCTTAATCATCAATTTATCTAATGATGGAGAGCCAATAATAAATAGTTTTGGTTGCATTATAGTCCGAAAGATTAATATTGTATTCCATTAATTTACTAAATTAAGGTTAACATACATGGTTGAATAGGGAGAAAAACGGTTTAATGAAACATTTATTATTTTTTGGAACTATCATAAGTAGCATTTTACTTGGGCAAGTGGATAAATCTATGGATTTATGTTCGAGACAAAATTCTTTCGCAAAATGGTTATCTATAGAAAATATGATGACTGAGAATCAGGAAAGAATAAATATCACATTTTATGATTTATATTTTAAAATTTTTCCAGATGATCAATCAATCAATGGTTTAGTATCTGCAACAGCTATTGTCGTCGATTCAGGGCTAACATCTATTGATTTAGATTTAATGGATGGCTATGAAATTGATAGTGTACAAATCAACGGTCAAAATGCAGAATATACTTATTCATCAAATTTAATGTCTATCCAATTAGCGATGGTGGGGACACCTGATATTGGATCGGAGATAGTAGCGACCATTGGTTACCACGGCGATCCGCAAAGTTTTGATTTTGGGTCATTTACATTTGATGAGCACCAAGGCGAACACCTTATATGGACTTTGTCAGAGCCGTACGGTGCTCGCGGCTGGTGGCCATGTAAGGATGATCCCAGTGATAAAGCGGATTCTGTCAATATTGTAGTTAATGTACCGGATCATTTGATTGTTGCCTCCAATGGATCGCTTATTTCTGAAGAATCAAATCCTAATGGAAGAAAAACGTATTATTGGCAAGAATCGTATCCTATTGCTACTTATTTAGTTTCATTAGCGATTTATCCTTATCAATATTGGGAAGATACATATATAAACGCAGATGGAGATTCTTTGTCTTTGACTTATTATGTTTTCCCAGATCACTACGGATCCTTATATGAAAATTATTTGGAAACGAAAGATATGATTGGATTATTTGAAGAAAAATATGGTGCATATCCATTTTTCGATGAGAAATATGGCCATGCTGAATTTGGATGGGGTGGCGGTATGGAACATCAAACTCTTTCAAGTATGGGCGGATGGAGTGATTGGTTAATTGCTCATGAATTAGCTCATCAATGGTGGGGAGATATGATTACATGTGCTGATTTTCATCACATTTGGTTGAATGAAGGTTTTGCTCGTTATGGTGAAGCTTTATGGGCCGAATATGATGAAGGGATAGACGCTTACCATACATATTGGGCTAATCATGCTTATTATGGTGGTGGAACAGTTATTGTAGAAAATACAACAACTGTAAGCGAAATCTTTAACGGACAATTAACGTACAATAAGGCAGGATGGGTTGTCCATATGCTTCGCCATGTTGTTGGCGATGATGTATTCTTTAATATGTTGAACGCATATGCCAATAATGATAGTCTGAAGTACGCATCTGCTACAACGGAAGATTTCAGAGATGTTTGTGAAGATTTTACAGGATTAGACCTACATGACTTTTTTGACCAATGGATTTACGGGGAGCGGTATCCAAGATATAGAGTACTCTATGACACATCACCTGAAAATGTATTATCTGTCCAAGTCAACCAAATTCAATCATGGCAATTATTTCATATGCCTGTGGATATACGGATTACCACAACAGATTCCGTTTATAATTATTTTGTAGATCAAACAGGTGAATCAACACTCTATTTATTTGAGATTCCAGATAGTGAAACCATTTTAAATGTAGAGCTAGATCCTGACAATTGGATTCTTAAATCGGTAGAAGTTATGCAAATAGGGCAGGAGCCACCACTTCCAGGTGCATTTACACTGAATTCTCCATTTCCAAATCCGTTTAATGGTAGAATTAATATCCCATTTTCCATTGGGGAAGATTCCAACTTATCTTTTTCTATTCAAAACATTATGGGGCAGACTGTTTGGGAAAAGCATGCATTTTATCCCAATGGTAAACATATTATAAATTGGCAAGGAAGAAGTGGAAATGGAGCAGATTTGCCATCTGGTCTCTATTTTTTCACAATTCAATCTTCGAAAAAAAGTCTTCGCCAAAAAATCCTTTACCTAAAATAAACCCAAAATTCAATTAACTTTATGGCTATGTTAAATCTAATACCTAAAGAACTCATGGTGTGGGCTCTCCCCTTAGGGGTTATTGTCCTTGGTGTCATCTTGGGTTGGTTATTCAAACAATTTATTCACGCTCAATTAATTAAAATGACGGAAAAAACAGATTGGCAAGGCGATGATGTCATTATCTATTCTGTAGAGTCACAAATCATTTTTTGGTTTTTCTTGGGTTCTTTAGCAGTTGCGTCCCGAGGGTTAGATCTTGACCCAACAATGAGTGAATATTTGTCACGCTTTATACTTGTTAGTCTCATTTTTTCAATTACTGTATCTGTAAGTAAAATGGTGGTGGGCTTATTTGATTTATGGACGTCCAAACAAGATGGAGGCCTTCCATCTACAACAATGTTTGTTAATATAGTGCGTATAACTATCTACGTGGTAGGAACACTTATTATTCTAGACACTTTAAAGATTTCTATTGCTCCAATGCTAACGGCTTTAGGTGTTGGTGGTTTAGCCGTTTCCTTAGCATTAAAAGATACACTGACTGACGTATTCGCTGGATTACATATTCTCCTAAGCCAGAAAGTTAAAATTGGAGATTTTATAGAAATGGAATCGGGACAAATGGGGTACATTACCAATATTACATGGCGTAATACAACCATGCTCCAGAGAGCAAATAATGTATTTACTATTCCAAATACAAAATTATCTAATGCTATTATAAAAAATTATGATACAGGTGATCCAAGTTTTTCTGTTAACATTCCAATTGGAGTATCATACGACAGCGATTTAGACAAAGTGATGCGAGTGACAATGGAAGTAGCAGATAATGTTCATAAAGAAATGGAAGAAACTGCAAAAGATTATAAACCAGCTATTCGTTTTCGTGGTTTCGGTGAATCGAGTATTGATTTAATGGTTTATTTCCGTGGTAAAAAATATGGAGATCAAAATCCAATTATTCATGAATTTGTGAAAAGGATCCACGAAAGATATACAAAAGAAAATATTGATATACCTTTCCCAATTCGAACATTAATTCAAAAGGAATCAGAATGAAATTAGCGCTTGTTTCTGGATCTCTTTTTATGGCGTTAGCTGTAGCCTTTGGTGCTTTTGGTGCACATAGTCTTAAAGAAATGGTTCCACCCTCTGATATTTTAGTATTTGAAAAAGCTGTTCGATATCATTTTTGGCATGCTTTGGCATTATTAGCTCTCGGAGCTATTGGTTTTCATGTTTCCCATGATCTATTAAGACTTCCCATTTTCTTAATCATATTTGGGATTATATTTTTTTCAGGATCACTCTATATTTTGGTTATATCAAATACTCGATGGCTGGGAGCCGTAACTCCTTTTGGTGGCACTGCACTTATTGGTTCTTGGATATGGTTAACGTGGAACTTTTATAACGGGTTAAACTAATGCATTTAAAAATAAAACCATTCTCAGAAGATGTTAAAAAAATGTATGAAAATCATGGACATTTCCATGATGGAGATGCAGGATTAGATTTATTTGTTGTAACAGAACAAACAATTGAAGCAGGGGAGTCCACATTAATTCATTTACAAATTGCATGTGAAAATTCAGATGATAATCCTTACTTACTTATGCCAAGATCAAGTATCTCAAAAACGCCTTTGCGATTAAGTAATTCTATCGGTTTAATTGATGCAGGTTATCGTGGCGAAATAATGGCTGCAGTTGATAATATTAAAAGTGAATCTATAACCGTGTCACCTGGGCAGAGATTATTTCAATTAGTTGCCATGGATGGGAGCCCAATTCATTTTCAATTATCTAACGAATTATCTGACACAAGTCGTGGAAAAGGTGGTTTCGGGAGTACTGGCGCTTAATTATATTATGTCAATATGACTTATAATTATTTATAATCATTCAAATAGGTTAATTATATAAACTGGTACAATTATTGCGTTTCAGTGCTATATGGGATATTTGAAACCCCAAAAAATAAATGTAAACTTGCCACCGTTTTGAGTGGGAATTTTAATAATTCAAATTTCAATAAATAGAAAATAAGGAGTATAACTGATGAGTCTCAGTTTAAAACCATTAGATGATCGAGTCGTTGTTGAAGCTGCCGCTGCAGAAGAAACTTCCACTGGCGGAATCATTCTACCTGATACAGCACAAGAAAAACCACAACAAGGCACTATTGTTGCTGTAGGTCCAGGAAAAGTCAGCGATAGTGGCACACGCGTCGATATGACAGTTAATGAAGGTGATAAAGTATTGTATGGAAAATATTCCGGTACAGAAGTAACCTTTGATGGAAATGAATATATGATTATGCGCGAAAGCGACATATTAGCTATAATTTAAGAGAGGATAATTAACCATGGCTAAACAAATAGAATACGGTCTTGACGCAAGAAGTCAACTAAAAAAAGGTGTTGATCATCTTGCAAATGCTGTAAAAGTAACATTAGGCCCAAAAGGTCGTAATGTTGTAATTGAAAAGAAATTCGGAGCTCCAACCATTACAAAAGATGGTGTAACAGTTGCGAAAGAAATTGATTTAGAAAACAAATTAGAAAATGTAGGTGCACAAATGGTACGAGAAGTTGCTTCCAAAACATCAGATATTGCTGGTGATGGAACAACTACAGCGACTGTTTTAGCGCAATCAATCATTGAAGAAGGAATCAAAAATGTTACTGCTGGCGCAAATCCAATGTCCATTAAACGTGGAATTGATGCTGCAAAAGATGTAGTAATTGAAGCCATTGGCGGTCAATCTAAAAATCTTCCTGATTCAACTCAAATTGCTCAAGTAGCTACAATTTCAGCAAATGATGATAGCGAAATCGGATCAAAAATTGCAGAAGCAATGGAAAAAGTCGGAAAAGATGGCGTTATTACAGTTGAAGAAAGTAAAACAGCCGAAACTTTTCTAGAATTTGTAGAAGGTATGCAGTTTGATCGCGGATATTTATCTCCATATTTTGTAACAAACACAGAATCTATGGATGCAGAAATGGATGATCCATATATTTTGATTCACGATAAGAAAATCAGCAATATGAAAGATTTATTGCCAATTCTTGAAAAAGTGGTTCAAACTGGAAAACAAATTGTGTTAATTGCAGAAGATGTAGATGGTGAAGCGCTTGCAACATTAGTTGTAAACAAACTTCGCGGTACATTTAAAGTATTAGCTGTTAAAGCTCCTGGATTTGGCGATCGTCGTAAAGCAATGTTAGAAGATATTGCTGTTTTAACCGGTGGTACTGTTATATCTGAAGATGCAGGTTATAAACTTGAAAATGCTACTTTAGAATATCTTGGAACGGCTAAACGTGTTGCAAGTGATAAAGATAATACTACAATCGTAAGCGGTGGTGGTGAAACAGAAGCGATTAAAGCTCGTATCAATGAAATTAAAGTTCAAATTGATAAAACATCATCCGACTATGATCGTGAAAAACTGCAAGAACGTTTAGCTAAACTTTCTGGTGGTGTTGCTGTCATTAATGTTGGTGCTGCGACAGAAGTTGAAATGAAAGAAAAGAAAGCTCGGGTTGAAGATGCATTGCATGCAACTCGTGCAGCAGTTGAAGAAGGTATTGTACCTGGCGGTGGTGTAGCTTTATTAAGATCTATTCCAGCTTTAGACAATGTTGAAGTTCCATCAGACCAACAAATTGGTGTTGATATTTTACGTAGAGCATTAGAAAGTCCTGTTCGTCAGATTACTGAAAATGCCGGGCTTGAACCTTCTATCATTGTACAAAATATCAAAGATGGAAAAGATGATTATGGCTATGATGCTCGTAATGATGAATATGTAAACATGTTTGATGCAGGTATCATTGATCCGGCAAAAGTCACACGTGTTGCAGTTGAAAATGCTGCATCTATTTCTGGTTTGTTGCTCACAACTGAAGCAGCTATAACTGAAATCCCAGAACCTGAAGCTCCAATGCCACCAATGGGTGACCCTGGAATGGGCGGTATGGGTGGAATGATGTAATCTCATCAAAATGAATAAAAAAAGCTCTTTCGGTTCGGAAGAGCTTTTTTTTTATATAATAAATCCTTCTATCATAGAGATTGATATTTAGCTAAAATTCATTCCTAATTATCAAGGAAAATAATATACTTATGAGAGAAATAATCAAAGAATATCTATACCAGCCTGAATCGTTTGTTCTATTTGGGTCAGCACATATAATTACTCTTATTTTATTTCTAGCATTGTGGGTTTGGTTACCCAAACTTGCAAAAGAAAAATTATCGATTCAAGAACAGGAGTCTTTTGGTAGATGGCTTTCTTATATAATTGCTTTCCAATATGTTGCATGGGTTCTACTTGAAATAATGGCTGGGACGTTTGATGTAAAAGTCCATTTACCTGTACATTTATGTCGATTTGCCAACTTAGCGTTACCGTTTGTAATGATTTATAAAAATCAGTTATGGTTTGAAATCATATTCTTTTTTGGACTTTCGGCGATGTTTCAAGCATCCATCACTCCAGATATTATACATGGATTTCCACATTTCCATTTTTTTCGATTCTTTATATGTCATAGTGGACAAGTCTTAGCTATTATTTACCTTGTTGTTGTGTTTGGACTTAAGCCTCGAAGAAAAGGAATTTGGCTAGCCATGATTGGATTAAATATATTTCTATTTGTTGCATTTGTGACAAATACTATATTGGATTCAAATTATTTTTGGATCAGAAATAAACCACCTGTCCCATCATTATTAGATTATTTAGGCGATTGGCCTTGGTATTTGGTGTGGGCTGAAGGAATTGCATTGCTTCATTTTTTTATTGTTTACACCCCATTTTTCTTTATGAAAAAAAAGGCGAATTAAATGGAAAAACTTAAATGGTTAATAATATTGATTGTCGTGAGCCTTTTTATAATTAATCCTATGATACAAAAAAATAGAAATATCAAAATGACCATTCCACCCTCGGCGAAAAAAATACCTAAAGATGTAACCGTTCACAATGATGAAAGAATTGATAATTATGGTTGGCTTAGAGATAAAACTTCATCTCAAGTATTAAATTATTTAAAAGCAGAGAATGTGTATACAAAAGACAATATGCTTCATACACAATCATTGCAGGATCGATTATTTAGAGAAATGAAACGTCGCTTAAAAGAAAATGATAATACGGCTCCACATAAGTGGAAAAATTATTGGTACTATTCTAGAACAGAAGAAAATAAACAATATTCAATTTTTGTTCGGAAAAAAGAGACACTTGATGCGAAAGAAGAAATCACATTAGATTTAAATCAGTTCGTATCAAAACATGATTATGTATTTTTGAGTGGATATAAAATTTCACCAAATCAAAATTTATTGGCATATACGATTGATTTTGATGGATCGGAAAATTATATACTCAAAATAAAAGATTTAAAATTAAATGTAGAGTTGTCTGATAAATTAATTGGGTTGGCAGAAAGTGTTGAATGGGCAAATGATAATGAAACACTTTTCTATGTTACGAAAGATGATGCAAGTCGCCCTTTTCAATTATGGCGACACAGTTTGGGAACTGATCAAGCTGAAGATAGCCTCATTTACGAAGAAAATGATGAATCATATCATATGGAATTGAAACGATCTAAAAGTGGTAAATATATATTTATGATTTTAGGGAATAATATAACAACTGAATGTTGGGTGTTAGATCGAGATCTCCCAAATAATGATTTCATCCTTATGCAAGAAAGGCGTGATGGAGTTGAATATGAGCCTATGCATCAAGGAAACAGGTTTTTAATATTAACAAATGATGAAAGCCTAAATTTCAAATTAGTTTCAGCACCCATTGATAATCCAAGTGTAGGATATTGGGAAGATGTGATCCCGCATCGTGAAGAAGTCAAATTAGAAGAAGTAGAATCTTTTGAAAATAATATTGCAGTTTTTGAGCGGATCAATGGTAATGTAAATATTAACATTTATTCACCTGATTTCGAAAATGTGCATACTGTAGAATTGCCCGATTCTTTATATGAAGTTGGAGCAGATTATAATTTAGAATACTCTACACAAGCATTGCGGATTTATTTTACCTCATTCAAAATACCTTATTCCTATTATGATTATTTGATGGATGATAAAAATTTAGTTTTAATCAAAAGAGATCCTGTGTTGGGTGGATACAATCCTGACAAATATGAATCAAAACGTCTTTTTGCAAAAGGACATGATGGAAAAAATATTCCACTTTCATTATTTTATAAAAAGAACATAAAACTGGATGGAAATAATCCTGTGTATTTGGATGGATATGGATCTTATGGTGACACATATGATCCTGCATTTTCTTCTCGTAGGCTAAGTTTAGTAGACCGTGGTGTTATTTATATTCGAGCACATATTCGTGGAAGTTCATTTTTAGGTCGCGGTTGGTACAATGATGGGAAATTGAGCTATAAGCAGAACACATTTTCAGACTTTATATCGTCCGCAGAATTTTTAATATCTGAAAAATATACATCAAATAATAAAATTGTAATATATGGAGGAAGTGCAGGTGGACTTCTAATAGGAGCCGTATTAAATCAAAGTCCACATTTATTTAAAGCAGCCATTGCCGATGTTCCATTTGTAGATGTAATCAACACTATGTTAGATGAGACAATTCCCTTAACTGTAATAGAATATGACGAATGGGGAAACCCAAATATGGTTGAAGATTATAAACATATGATAGCCTATTCGCCATATGATAATGTATTTAAACAAGATTATCCAGCTCTACTCGTTATTGCAGGATTAAACGATCCAAGAGTTGGCTATTGGGAGCCTGCAAAGTGGGTAGCTAAATTGAGAGAAATAAAGACAGATAAAAATATATTAATGTTAAAAACGCATATGGATGCAGGACATTTTTCATCTTCAGGACGATATGACTATTTAAAAGATGTGGCTTTTTACTATGCATTTGCCTTAGATCAATTGGGAATAAATAAGTGAAATTGATTTCAATCAATCCATCAACTGGCGAAGAAATTTCTCTTTATAAAGAGCATTCATCAAGGGAAGTGATGGAAATGCTGGATTTAGCAAGTCGTTCACAGCAAGATTGGAAGAATAATCGATTATCATTAAAAATAGAATATTTACCAACACTTTCTTCACTTTTGAAAGATAGAACAAAAGAATTAGCTATTTGCATGGCAGAAGAAATGGGCAAACCAATTTCACAGGGTATCTCAGAAATTACTAAGTGTGCATCTCTTTGTGATTATTATTACTCAAATTCAGTTGAATTCCTAAAGCCGCAATATATTGATACGGAAGCAACTGAAAGCTACTTTCTATATGAGCCATTAGGAGTTATCTTGGGTATTATGCCTTGGAATTTTCCATTTTGGCAAGTATTTAGATTTGCAATACCAACGTTAATTGCTGGAAATAGTATCATTATAAAACATGCCTCCAATGTTCAAGGATGTGCAAACCAATTAGAAAAACTATTTAAAGATGCAGGATTTCAAAAAGGATTATTTCAAAATCTTTCTTTATCATCCATAAATATGAAGGATATTATAGAGCATTCTACTATTCAAGGTGTTTCATTTACGGGAAGTACTTTGGCAGGAAAAGCAGTAGGAGAATTGGCTGGACGCACTCTTAAAAAAGTAGTTATGGAATTAGGAGGGAATGATCCATATGTTATCCTAAAGGATGCAGATTTAGATTTAGCAGTAGATTCATGTATTGATGGAAGAATTCTTAATGCCGGACAAAGTTGTATAGCTGCAAAAAGAATCATAGTTGATAAAGAAATTGTATCAAGTTTTATAAAAAAAATGGTTTTAAAAATAAATACTAAAATTATGGGTGACCCAATGGATGATGTAGATTTAGGACCCATGGTAAATATTTACGCACGAACTGTATTACACCAGCAGGTGATAGAATCTGTCAATAAAGGTGCACGATTGATAGATGGAGGGTATATCCCAGATAGTGAAGGGGCATTTTACCCTTTAACTTTATTAACGGATATAAAACCAGGGATGCCCGCTTTTGATGAAGAATTATTTGGACCTGTAATATCAATCGTTGAAGCAAATGATGAATCTCATGCTATCGAATTAGCTAATCAAACATCTTTTGGTTTGGGTGGTGCTGTATTTACTCAAAATATTAAGCGTGGAAAAGAAATAGCAGAAAAAGAAATACAGACAGGTGCATGTTTTGTGAATGATTTCGTAAAATCAGACCCCCGGTTACCATTTGGAGGTATCAAGGAGTCTGGGGTAGGGCGAGAAATGGCCCAAATTGGAATGACCGAATTTGTCAACATAAAAACAGTGGTGATTAAATGAATAAAAAACTAATAACAATTATTAGTGTCTTAACTATTATTGGTTGGAAGATAGAGGCTCAGCAAAATAGATTATTTTGGGATGGGCGTGATTGGAATCGTGTTGCTCGTAAGGTAGATTATCATCCTGAAAGGATATATGAAGTTAAGAGTGCTTATGTCATAGGTGCGTTAGATGGCAAATTATATGGATATTTAAAAACGTGGTCTGCAAATTCTGCAATAGCAGATAGCGTATTTGGAGAGGCTACAGATTACCTTACGACTCGAGAGTTAATTAAAAATCTAGATTATTTTTATGAGAATTCAATCAATGGGTATATCCCAGTTCCAGCTGCTATAGTTATTGCTAACCTAACTGCAACTCGTGTACCGCCTGAGATATTAGACCAATATATATCTGCAACTCGTGATTGGATTAATAATCTTCATTTAGGGCTAGATACCCTGAACTATAGTCGATTATTAGAAGAAAAATATCTAAAGTATAATGGGAAGTAATTTAATCTACTCGAATAAAACCTGACTCCGGATGCCAAGTGAAAATTCGTTTATCTCCACGAAATCGTACTTTACTAATCTTAAATTCATAGTTGTTTGGTTTCAATGCACCCATTCCGAAAACTTCTGATTTTGTTGTCGAAAACCCAACAAATAATGGTGGTTCATATCCGTATATTAAAGTAATACGTTTTTCTTGTAATAAATTCCCTGTTGCTGTTTTTTCTTCGAGAAAGCCTTCTAGAAATTCAATAGGTTGATTGATAAAACTTGTTACTTGAATAGTTACTACTACTTTTTCATCCTTAACAAGTCTTGGGCGAACATCTATTTCAAATGGGTTCGGCTTTTCTGCGAAACAGAAAGATAAAATAAATCCTAAGAAAATGATTCGTTTAAGCATGCTGGAAATTGGTGTTTTTTATTGAAATTGAAAAGAAAAAGGTATGAAACATTTTGTTGAAGGAAATAGTATAAGGTAGATTCTAAAATGCCACTGTATTTAATATGTCAAAAAAGTACTTAAAAGAAGAAATAGATAGAATATCTCACCTATTTATTCCCCATCAAATTGGGAATGGGAATGATGCATGGATTGTTAGAGGATCTTTAACAAGTACTGCAACATTGGATGATGTGGAATATCAATTACGTCAATCTTCATTTGATGTACAATCTTTTATTCAGGGAACAGAAGTAACTCTCGTAATGAATATAAAAGAAGAGCCAATTCTATTTTCAATGCCATCAATTTCGAAAATTCATATTTTGCTTTTTCTCACCACCATTGGCACCACATTATTAGCTGGATCAATTATGGCGGGAGGAAATCCATTTTCTACCTTTTCAGATTTATGGAAAGGACTTTCATTCTCAGTAACTTTAATGATGATATTAGGTTTCCATGAAACTGGGCATTATATCTTTGCGAGAAAACATGGTGTAGATGCGACATTACCTTATTTTTTACCAGCACCTACATTTATTGGAACTTTTGGTGCATTCATAAAAATAAAATCACCTATCTATAAACGTAAAGCACTATTGGATATTGGTGCATCTGGGCCTATAGCTGGATTTTTAGTTGCAGTTCCAGCATTAATATGGGGATTATTTCATTCAAACGTTGTTACGGTTACGAGTGAGCAGTTGGGAATCCAGCTGGGAGATTCATTATTAATGAAATTATTAACATATTCCATTTTCCCAACATTGTTAGAAACACAAGACATTATTTTACATCCTGTTGCTTTTGCTGGTTGGATTGGTTTATTAGTGACCATGTTAAATCTATTACCAATTGGTCAATTGGATGGCGGCCATATTGCTTATGCTATTTTGGGGCGTAAATTTGACAGAGTAGCTAAGATTGCTTGGTTTATGCTTATTCCAATGGCATTTATTTCTATAAACTGGTTGGTATGGGGGATTTTGATAATGTTACTTATGCGAACAACAAAACATCCACCTGTTGCAAATATAGATGAACCGCTCAAAAAGAGTGAAAAACGTATTGGATGGATCAGTTTAATTATTTTTATTTTATGTTTTATTCCAGCACCTTTTCCATCTTAAAATGAAAAAAATCATACTATATATAATAATGTTATCTCTCTTATTTTCACAATCAAGAATTAGGGATTGGAAAGTGGAAACCAGTACTATTAATATTCAAAAATTGGTTAGCTATAATGGTACAATTTTAGGAGCAACTCATGGTGGATTATTAAAATATGAAGAAAGTGTTTTTTCGCATTTATCTACTATGAATGGTTTAGCAGACATTTCTCTAAATACAATTCATTTAGACCCACATGGGTACCTTTGGATTGGGGGGGGAGCTCCCAATGGATTTATCCAAATAATGAATCCAATATCATTTGAATCTATGGATGTATTTAATTATGATTTATCGTCTATTTCAGTTTTTAATATTTCAGAATCAATAGGTTTTGCTGCTTATATGGATGGTCCAGATGTAGGTTTACTCAAATGGATTTATTCTGATGGAGAATGGATATACAGTGATATATATAAAAATTTCGCAAACCAATTTATGGAAATTACAGGTATTGTGTTAAGTGATGATGCTATTTATATTGGAACGGATATTGGATTGTGGGCTGGAACTTTAACTAATAATTTAAAAGACCCTAATAATTGGGCTATAGTCTTTCCTGAAATAAATAACCGTATTAATGCCATAACCCAATCTGACTCTTTTGTAGGTTTTTCTCATGATAGCCATTTGTATGAATTCTCTCTTACTAATCCAGGTGCCTTAACAGAAAATATGAGCGGAGAAAATATCAATTTTGTTGATTTGAATTATACACCCAATAATATTTTGAAGGGTATTTCTGAGAATAGAATATATGATTTGATTTCTGGTTTGGTTTCTCCAAAGAGTAAACGATCTTTTCAGAGTATAGTTATGGATGATGCGAACCAAATCGTTATAGGGACAGACGCAGGGCTTGCCTTTTATGATGTCAATCAAAACAATTTTGAAATTAGTATTCCAAATTCACCTGTGACGAACCATTTTACAGCCGTAAAGGTATTAGAAGATGGTCGAATTGTATGCGGTTCAAAATACGGATTATCCATTTTTGAAGACGATGGTTGGCGAAATATTCTTGAAATTACAAGGGACAGTTCTGAAATTGTACAATCGAGTACTAATTATGACTATTCTAGGTTTATTGCAGATACTGTTGCTGTGGAATTCGGTGAATATATATCTGATATTGAGCAAGGTCCTGATGGGCGTGTATATTGTGCAATTCGTGGGGTGCGTGACTCCATTTGGTGGGGTGGACCCAGAAGATATGGGGGTGGAGTAATTCATTTAGATATAGATGATCCCACAAACTTGACCATTATAAATTCGACTGATTTAGATTATTTCGATGAAGCAAATGGGAATAACTATCAATTAGTCATGGATTTACAATTTGATAAGTATGGGAATCTATGGATTGCAAATCCATACGCAGTACATAAACGGGAACCAATACATGTTATTGATACAATTGGTGATTGGTTTCATTATTCATCGGACGATGCAAATAATCATTTAAGCCGATCTCCCGGATCTTTAACATTCGACAATTGGGGAAGATTGTGGGTGGCGGCATTTCAGGCAGAAGAAGCAAATTCAGATGCACCAAATGGTGGATTATTTATGCTCGATTATTATGGATATGTTACAAATCCAAATTCATTTGAATGGACCTCGATTATTGACGGTGGTTCAGTATGGTCGATTGCTATGGGTAATATGGATAGATTATTTTATTTGACGCCAACAGGATTAAACTATTTTGATTTAGTGAATAGTCCTTCTCCTGTAGAAAGAGAAAATCCCTATGCCTTTTTCCCAAATATATCATTTGGCTCAGGATCCAAATTACGAGTGGACTATCGAGGAAATATTTGGGCTTTATCTCCCACAAATGGGATTCATGTATTATTAGATAATACATCCCCATGGCCGGATATTAATGGATTGCGAAAAGAAAATTCATTTTTAACATCTGACGAAGTTATTGATGTGGATTTTGATTCAAATAATGGATTAGCCTACATTGCAACATCCAATGGACTAAATATTTTTAGAATCCCATTTAAAAAATCATATGAAAATTATTCTGAAATGAAAATTTATCCAAGCCCATTTCATCTTCCGGCAGACACACCATTGATTGTAGACGGATTAACGGATGATTCATCTATGATGGTTATGACATTAAATGGACATATTATTCGAAAAATTCCTTCAGCAGGTTTAGCGAATGACGGCTATCAATTGCAATGGGATGGGAAAGATGAAGATGGTAATTGGTTGGGGAGTGGTGTTTACCTACTTTCCATATATGATTATTCGGGTCAGAGTCAAATCGGAAAAGTAACTGTAATTAAACATTAGTGTTTCTTCCAATTTTGCAGTTGAACCACTAGAAGGGGAAGGGTAACTTTCTCTTCTAAAAAATAAAGTTTCATGAGACGTATCCACATACTCATTTTATCCATACTTTTTATGGTATTAAATGCCCAAAGTAGCCCATCTGTTCAGGGGGCCGTTGGCGCCGTTACGATTGATGGGAAAATTTGGAACCAAATTGCTCTCCGTCCAGTGGTTCCAATTGGAAAAGTCGCCGTAGCATTAGATATTGTTTTATACATAGACCAGGATGGAAATATCCATAAAGATGAGTGGGATTTTTCAAATGGGACGGCCACAAAAAATACTCTCATTGATAAAATATATTATATCCGTTATGGCCAAAAATGGGAACCATTGTATTTAAAAGTAGGTGCTTTAGATGGTGTCTCAATGGGATACGGTATATTAGCAAATGGATATTCCAACTCAATTCAATATCCGCAAGTAAGAAAAGTTGGGATGGAAATGGGTGTGAAACGCAATGGCTTTTCCTTTTACGGGTTCACAAATGATTTTAAAGAGAATTTAGGTGTAGCAGGCTTTCGTGTTGTGACTCCTCCATTTATGGGCATTCCAACGGCCTTCTCCATTATTTCTGACAGAAATCAATATTTGGGATTAAAAGACAGTGATGAAGATGGTCGCCCAGATTTGGTGGATGATTTCCCGAATGATATTACATATTGGCTTGATACTGATGGAGATAATATTGCAGATAGAGATCCTTCGGAATGGGATATTGATGGTGATGGCATTACGGATACACTTGATTCAAATATTCCTGGTTGGACCTTAGACACTACTATTGTTTTAGATGATTCCATATCACGTAAACCTGAACCATTAAATATATTTGTTGATGAAAAGCCTGTATCTGCTGTTGCTCTCGATTTTGGGTATCCTTTGGTTAAAGAAAAGCATTTATCTGTTTCTGTCTATGCTCAAATTGCTAAAATGATTGGTGAAACAGTGTCTCCAGAAAATGAAGAAAAAGTGGATTTGGGAACAGGCATTGTCCCGTTAGGTGTTTCTGCGAAATTTGGGCCTGCAACGTTTAATTTAGAATACCACATTATGCCAGAAGGACGGTTCGAATTTGGATATTGGAATAGATCCTATGAAATTGATAGGGCAACTTTTTCATCTAACTCTGAGGGGCAAGGAGTTTCATCTATGAATATAGTGACCAAATCTAGCAAGTTAGGGTATTATGGAAAGCAAAAAGGCCCTTTCTCTAGACTAAATTTAAATTTGGGTTCTTATCTTGGAACGGGTATATCGTATCAAAATTTATTTGGTAAACAATGGAATTTTGAAACTCAACAATTTGAAGAAAATACAAATCAAAGTTTTTTGGCCTTTTTAAGACTTAGAAAATCGATAAGTAAAATCAAGACTGCAGAATGGTATTACCAGCAAAGAAATGTACCCAATCCATTTGATTTTGAATTAACCGAAAATACTATTCTTGGATATCGCTTGGGATTAGAACTTGGGAATGGTATGATATTGGTCTATAATTTTCGAAGATCTTTTAGAGATTTAGATGGAGATGGAAAAGTCGATGGACCGGACGAAGTTGTTAATATTACTACAATTGAAACGAGTTTTTCTTTTTAAGTTCCTATTATGAAAGCTTCTGAAATACGACAATCATTTATTTCCTTTTTTGAAGAGAAAAACCATCAATTAGTCCGTAGTTCTTCTGTGGTTCCTGTTGACGACCCTACTCTATTATTCACAAATGCTGGAATGAATCAGTTTAAACCTATTTTGTTGGGGGAGAAAGAAGCAAATCCATCAAGAGCTGTTAACAGTCAAAAATGTATCAGAGTTAGCGGAAAACATAATGACTTGGAAGAAGTGGGAATCGATGGATTTCACCATACATTTTTCGAAATGTTAGGCAATTGGTCCTTTGGAGATTATTATAAAAAAGATGCGATTCGCTGGGCTTGGGAATATTTCACCGAAGTATTGAAGCTGGATAAGAACCGCTTATTTGTTTCTGTATATATAGATGATGATGAAGCGCTTGATTTGTGGGTTAATTTAACGGATATAGATCCTAATCGTGTTTTGAAGTTTGGCAAGAAGGACAACTTTTGGGAAATGGGTGAAACGGGCCCCTGTGGACCGTGTTCAGAAATTCATTATTACATGGGAGAAGATATAAGCAATATCGATCCAGCTGGTGTTAATACTACTGATGAATATTGGGAATTGTGGAATCTTGTTTTTATCCAATATAACAGGCAAACAGATGGATCGTTAGAAGATTTGCCAGCAAAACATGTGGATACTGGTGCAGGATTAGAGAGAATTGTTTCTGTTATGCAAGGCAAAAGCAGTAATTATGATACTGACTTATTTACGCCAATTATTCAATCAATTGAATCAATGACTGGGAAATCATCAGAAGGAGATAGTGTCCCATTTCAAGTGATTGCTGATCATATACGAATGTTAAGTTTTACTATAGCAGATGGCGCTTTGCCCTCTAATGATGGACGCGGCTATGTATTGCGTCGAATCTTGAGAAGAGCTGCCAGATTCGGACGTATTTTAGACCAGCATGATCCATTCTTGTTTCAATTAGTCGAACCTGTTGTGAACATTATGGGTGATATATACCCAGAATTAAAAGAAAAACAGGCACATATTGAAAAAATAATTCAATCAGAAGAAATGTCATTTAATAAAACACTTGATCGAGGTATTCAGCATTTTGAGAAATATATTGGGAAAATTGAAGGGGATATTATTCCTGGAGCAGAAGCATTTAAATTATATGATACATATGGATTCCCTCTAGATTTAACCGAACTAATGGCGAGAGAAAATAACCTTTCTGTCGATAATGATGGTTTCGATCAAGAAATGAAAAAACAAAAAGCTAGAGCCAAAGCTGCTGGAAAATTCAAAACAAATACAGAATTAGAATGGAATATAGTGTCAGATGGCTTTGATTCAATGTTTGTGGGTTATAGATTGTTGGAAGGAAATTTTTCTATTCGACGATGGGCTTCTTCAGGAGACTTGACAATTATTGTTTTGGATTCAACTCCTTTTTATGCCGAATCAGGTGGGCAAGTTGGGGATATTGGTCTTATTTCTGGTGATGGTTTTTCTGTCCGCGTGAAAGATGTAAAGAAAGATGGTGATACCTTCTTTCATTATTGTGACGGGTTTATTCCTGAATCTGCATTAGATGAACAAGTGTATTGTAAGGTAGACGATGAAATTCGCCAAGCTATTCGATTGAATCATTCTGCCACTCATTTAATGCACGCTGCTTTAAAAGATATATTAGGCGAACATATTCAGCAAGCAGGATCATTGGTTTGTAGCGATTATTTACGTTTTGATGTAACTCATTTTGAAAAAATCACTACAGATGAATTGTTGAAAATCGAACAATATGTAAATGATAAAATACGTAATAACAGTAATGTAGATACAGAAGTTAAAGGATATGATGAAGCTAAAGATAGTGGTGCAACTGCTTTATTTGGTGAAAAATACGGAGATGAAGTTCGTGTGGTTCAGATGGGGAATTATTCCCATGAATTATGCGGTGGAACTCATGTAAATAGGACAGGAGATATAGGGTTATTTAAAATTATAGAAGAATCATCCTTAGCATCAGGCGTTCGTAGATTAATGGCATTAACTGGTATATCAGCTTTTGAATTTATGCAAAATCAAAATTCAAAATTAAATGAAATCCAACTACATCTTAAATGCGCACAAAATGAAATTGTTAGTCGCATTGATAAACTAATTGAAGAAAAAAAATATTTAGAGAAAAAATTAAAAAAACATTCTGAATCTAATGAAAATGGTATGAATACCTTGTTGGAGTCTATGACGGAAGTAAAAGATTACAATTTACTTGTAACACTAACAGAAGCAGAAAGTATGGATGAAGCGAAACTTTATGGAGACGCACTTTCTGGCAAAATTAAGTCTGGTATTGCAGTATTATTTTTTAAAGGAGAAAAGAAGCCAGGTGCTGTTGTTGTAGTTTCATCTGATCTAAATAAGAAATCATTAAAAGCAGGCGATTTAGCCAAAACAATTGGAGGATTTATGGGTGGCGGAGGAGGTGGAAAACCATCTTTGGCAACTGCAGGTGGCCGTGATAAAAACTTAGTTAAAGGTGCTATGTCTCAGACGGAGGCATTATTGAAAAAACTTCTAGAGGAAACAAATTAAAAATGCAATGGGGACAAGACGGAAATAGTTTTATAGTTTATGTGGAAAAGAATGAAAAAATAATGGATTCGATAACACAGTTTTGTGTAAATAAACAGATCCATAACGGCTTCATTTCTGGTATAGGAGCTATTAAGTCTGTTGAATTAGGCGCTTTCGATATAGATAATAAAACCTATATACGAAAACATATAGATGCCCATCTTGAGTTAACCAGTTTTCAAGGAAATATTACACTCAAAGATGGGAAACCATTTATTCATGCACATATAACAGTTGGTGATCATGAAATGAAAATTATGGGTGGACATCTATTTGAAGCAACTGTAGCAGCTGTTGGTGAATTTTCATTGGAACAACGAACATTTGATGCATCAAGAAAACTCAATGAAGATGTTGGACTGCCTTGCATCTGTTTATCAGAAACATTTTAGGATGAAAATATGAGTCGACGAATTATTCATACACCAGATGCACCTGCTGCAATAGGAACCTATAGTCAAGCTGTATTAACCAAAGGAATTTTATATACATCTGGACAAGTTGGTATTGATCCTCATACAGGGCATATGGTAGAAGGGGGTATTAAAGCAGAAACATTTCGATCATTACAAAATATAGAAGCCATTTTAAAAGCAGCCGGATTAACAAAAATGAATATAATCAAATTGACAGTTTTTGTGACCGATTTACGTGGTTTCTCCTATGTGAATGAATCATTTGAAACATTTTTTGGACATATTGATTTTCCCGCAAGATCGACAGTCGAAGTTTCTGCACTGCCATTAGGAGCGAAAGTTGAAATAGAATGTGTAGCAACAGTAGGTGAATGAAATACAGTTTTATTTTAATCTGTAGCATTATTTCCACTACTTCCATGATTAATGCGCAAGATTCATTGAGAAATGTTTCTCCTAAAAAAGCAGCTTATCGCTCAATAATCCCCGGATATGGGCAACTATACAATCGAAAATTTATTAAGGCGGGAATAGTTATTGCTTTAGAAGGGTGGGCGTATTCATCTTTTAAAACAAATGCAAATTATTATAATAACTATGAATTAAATCTACCATTATCTAGGACTCGATATTTGCAAAAAAGAAATAAATACGCATGGTGGATGGGATTTATTTGGTTCTATGGGTTAGTTGACTCTATCGTCGACGCTCATTTATACCCTTTTAAGGATGTAATGAAGTCTAAAATTGAGACTACAGAGAAAATGCAAGGAGAAAAAAATGATTGAACAAAGAGAACATTGGGGCTCAAAAGCAGGGTTTATATTAGCTGCTGCTGGATCTGCCATTGGTTTGGGTAATATTTGGAAATTTCCTTATATCGCTGGTGAAAATGGTGGAGCTGCTTTCATTTTTATTTATTTAATATGCATTGCGCTTATTGGACTTCCTGTTTTAATTGCTGAAATCCTTTTAGGTAGATCGACTCAGAGAAATCCTGTTGGTGCTTTCAAAAAATTATCGGGGAAACCATTTTGGGTTACTGTAGGCAGTATGGGTGTATTAGCTGGTTTTATTATTTTATCATTCTATACTGTAATTGCTGGATGGTCTATTGGATACATTATTGAGGCACTGAGGGGTTCCTTCTCGCAATTTTCAGATCCAAGTATTGCTTCTACTTATTTTGATGAGCGGGTGAGTGACGTGAATTGGATAGTGGGGTATCATACACTTTTTTCAATATTAACAATGGGTGTTGTTTATGCGGGGGTGAATAAAGGGATTGAAAAAGGGAGTAAAATCATGATGCCAGTTCTCTTTTTCTTATTAGTTATTCTCGTTATACGTGGAGTTACCTTACCTGGGGCAGAGAAAGGACTTACGTTTCTATGGTCGCCAGATTGGTCTAAAATATCAGGACAATCCGTTCTGGTTGCATTGGGACATGCATTTTTCACGATCAGTCTTGGAATGGGTGCAATGATGACTTACGGTTCATATTTATCTAAAAAAGATCATATACCAAGTGCAGCTATTCAAATTGTGTTTTTAGACACACTTATCGCTTTGTTAGCTGGTATTGCTATATTTACAGCTGTATTTGCAATGGGGCAAGACCCTGCAAGTGGTCCTGGGCTTATTTTTGTAACATTACCCGTTGTATTTGCAAAAATGCCTGGTGGAGTTGTGTGGGCTATCTCATTCTTTTTGCTACTAACTCTTGCAGCACTAACATCAGCTATTTCTTTGCTCGAAGTTGTTGTGGCATATTTTGTTGATGAAAGAAAATGGAAACGTCATAAAGCAGTTATGGTATTTGGATTGATTACGTTTATAATTGGTGTTCCAAGTGCACTATCGTTTAATATTATGTCTGATGTTCATTTCTTTGGAAAAACTTGGTTTGATAATGCGGATTATTTGGCATCAAATATCCTATTACCAGGAGGCGGACTATTCATTTCAATTTTTGTTGGATGGGTATGGGGTTTTGATAAAGTCCTTATAGAGCTGAAAGAAGGATCAGAATCTTTATTTGTTAAATATCCATTAGTTATTAAAGGATGGAAAATATTCCTAAAGTATCTTTCTCCAGTTATGATATTAATTGTATTTCTTCATTCCGTAGGATTGCTAGAAAGTGCTATGCTTCAATTTAGGACAAATTGGGTAAATATATCCTTAACCTTGACAGCGATTTATTTACTTTTAAAAGGGAGTAAATAGGAGTTATGATTATTGCAAGAATTTTTCCTTATACAGGACAATCATATAAAAAATATTCAGAATGTTCCGCAAAATATGATAATTGTATTGAATCAAAAAAACCTCTTCAATTATTTGGATTATGGAGTATTATTGTTTCAGGAATGAGCTATGGGTCCGCTTTTAGTGACAGATATTCTTATTGGGGATATTCGGGTTGGTTAAATGAATCTGTAACATTTCTCGCTATAACACTAATTTATTTTCTAGTTCTACGGCCAAAAAAGATAGTTGATATTTCTATAGCACCTTTTGATGCAGCTAGTGGAGTTAAGTTCGTGGTAATGACTATTATTATGTTTGTTATAGGAGCAATGGTTTCTTCAAGCGAAACACTTAATATGGCTATTTTTATAGGGGTAATTCCATATATTTTATCTATACTAGGAGGTGCACTGATTTTCAGGACTCCAATTAAGTTGGATAAAGAAAAAGGTAGCTGGATAGTAAAAGATTGGAATAATAATAAATCCATATTACTCCAATCTTTTATACTCATGCTTGGAGGAATGTTAAGTGGGTTTTATCTAGATGATCCAATGATTAGTACTGTATCAATGATTGCGCTTCCTTTTCCCTTGATAGCATATTTCTATCCTCCCCATATTCGTCATATTCAGAGAGCTCGGTTTTTTCCACAATTTATTTTGCTCATGTTTTTAGCAGTAAGAGTACCATGGATATTAATTCCTTTAGCGATCCTATTCTTTTCATTACGCACGTTTTATTATTTTCGATATGGTATCATATATCCATCATTTGGTGTTGATCATGAAGAATATGCCTAATCCTACTTATGATATTATTATAGTCGGTGCCGGTCCTGCTGGAACCTCTGCGGCATTATTTGCAAAACGAAATGGTTTGAAGCCTTTACTACTTGAAAAGTCTGTTTTTCCGAGAGATAAGATTTGTGGTGATGCCTTATCAGGTAAGTCAGTTCGGTTACTACGTGAATTAAATTTATTAGAAAAAACACGAGGATTACCGGGCGCTCATATTAAGAGAATAACCTTTAGTGGGCCAAAGTATCAGCAATTTGATCTGTACTTAAAAGGTGATTCAGAGGGAAAAAATGATGAAGGGTTCTCAATTCGTAGGGAAATCTTTGATGAAATGATGTTTCGATCAGTCCAGGATGCTGATATTGATACACTAGAAGGATTTAATGTAAAAAGTGTCAATCAAGAGAATGGATTTGTGACAGGAGTAACTGGAATTCAAAAAGAATCGAATGAAGAGTTTACTTTTTCATCGAAAATACTACTTGGTGCTGATGGCTATAACTCAATCGTCTCTAAAGAATTAGATTTATACGATATGGATATGGAGCATACTTCCGTTGGAATTCGCTGTTATTATGAAAATGTCAAAGACTTAACAGATCAAATCGAATTGCATTATGTTCCAGAATTAAATCCTGGGTATTTATGGATTTTTCCTTCTGATGGGAATCGTGCAAATATTGGAGTAGGATTATCTAAAGATGATGCGAAACAGAAAAAAATTAATCTTGTAAATGTCATGGAAGGTATTCTTTCAAAACCACCTTTTGCGGAAAGATTTTCTGAAGCGAAGCCACTTGAAAAAGCAAAGGGGTGGAATTTGCCATTAGGAAGCATTCATCGTAAGAATTATGGAAATGGGTTTATGCTACTTGGTGATGCTGCTGGAATTATTGATCCATTTACAGGAGAAGGGATTGGGAATGCTCTTGTTTCGGGTAAAATTGCAGCAGAAATAGCCAAACAAGCTCTCAGTGTGGATGATAACTCATCAAACATATTAAAAGCCTATGATACTCGATTATGGAAAGAACTTGGATCTGAATTAAAAGTTAGTACCAAACTCCAAAATTTGGCAAAATCTAAGTTTTTATTAAATTTTGTTATTGGTCGTGCATCTCGAAATCAAGATATACGGGAAATTATTTCTGGGATGTTATCAAATGAAATACCCAAAGAAAAATTAAATAATCCCTTTTTCTATTTAAAAATACTTTTTTACTAGGATCTTATAAAGATGGATCGCGTTGAATTATTAAAAAAACTTAACTTATCTCAGTTTACAGCATTTGATTTTGAGACAACAGGTCTTAATGCAGCATCTGATAGAATTATTGAAATTGCTGCTATACGGTTTATCAATGGAAAACCAACTGATAATTATGTTAAACTCATTCATCCGGATCGACCAATTCCACCTTTTATTACTGAAATTACAGGAATAAGTAATTCAATGGTTATGGACGCACCTAGAGAAGAAGACATTGTTGATGATTTCTTTGATTTTCTTGGTAACGACCCATTAATTGCGCATAATATTCGATTTGATCATCAGTTTTTAGATAATATGTCAGAACGATTCGATAAGCCCAAGTTGAAAAATAAATTATATGATTCCTTACAATTAGCTAGGTCAGTTATGTTCGATCAACCTGTTTTTAATTTAGGTGCATTAGCAACTTATTTTGGCTTATCTGCAGAAGGTTCTCATCGTGCGGAAAAAGATACAGAAAATTGTGGAATCATCTTTTTAGAATTATTAGATGAATTGGCATCTTATCCATTAGAAGTTATATCGAAAGTAATTGCTCTTGTTAGCAAAGCTGAATTACCAAATAAGTCGCTCTATATTGACCTAGGAACCGCCTTAACGCAAACAGGTAATTTAAAGTATGGTTTAACTCAGCCAACACTCAAGCACGATTTACGTTCAAATATTTTCCATTGTGATGGGACAAATCATCCAGATTCATTATTAGCCAATGATGTTTTTGGTGAGAATGGGCTATTAAGTAAAACACTTCCCAAATTTGAATTACGGTCAGTTCAAAGAGACTATGCTAATTTTTCAGATGAAATTATCAACGGAGCACCTAAAGTCGGTGTAGTGGAAGCGGGAACAGGATTAGGGAAATCAATGGCTTATTTATTCCCCGCAGTTAAGCGCGTTGAATCTGTTGAATCGAATGGTCCAACAGTCATATCATGTCATACAAAACATTTACAGGATCAATTATTTTTTAAAGATTTACCTTTACTGGCAGATGCTGTGGATGTTACTGTAAATGCAACCGTTTTAAAAGGTAGGGGAAATTACATTTGCAAAACTCGACTTAATTGGCTCATTGGTGGCGATTTACGTCTTAGGTCCAGAGAAGTTGAAGCGCTTATACCTTTATTTTTTTGGATGCATTGGACAAAAACGGGTGATTTAAGTGAATGTGAAGGTTTTTGGAATGCGCGTTCCACATGGTTGGCTGGATTAATCAATAGTGAAGCTGGATTTTGCACGACGGACATTTGTAGAAAACATCAAGGTTGTTATTATGGGAAAGTTCGACGTGCATCTTTGCGTTCCCATATATTAATTGTTAATCATGCTTTACTTTTAGCGGATTCGCAACGGACAGGATTTTTACCACCATATAACCATCTAATAGTTGATGAAGCACATAACCTTGTTCCTGTTGCCTATGATCAATTTAAACTTGAGCTAAACCAAGTAAGTATGAATTATTTAATTCAAGATGTGGATCCAACTCAACCTAGATCTTCTAGATGGAATAACCAATTAAATGTTATTGGTGATTTAGATCCAGAAATAAAACTTATTCATCAACAAGTAAAGCAAGATTCAAAGAATGCTCTGGATGCTGGAAAAACATTTTTCACTAAACTATCTGAAGAAAAGAAACGTGATTTTGATTTAAAAAAAATGTATCCTGAAAAAGTGATATTGCGTAACCTTTACGAAGACTATAGTCCAGTATATATAGAGTTATCAGAATTAGTTGATGCTATACAGCAATTGTCGCAAACTTTAGAAAGAGCCAAAGATGCTATCCTGAAGATTGATGCAGGTCGATGTGATTATCCATTATTGCACCAAGTGCTAGAAAATGGAAATGAAAAAATAAAAACTCTTATTCAACATGTAAAACTATTAACCAGCACGCCCAACGACGACTGGTCTTATTGGTTAGATGGACAGTTAAAAAACTATGGCCAAAAAAATGAATCATTTCAGATTTCTATTTTTGGATCTCCCATAGATGTGTCACAAACATTATCTTCTCACTTTTTTCAAGATATCGAGCATTGTATCCTTACATCTGCTACATTAAGAGTAGATGATTCATTTAGTTATTTCCTTAATAGATCTGGATTAACTTCATTAGAATTTGATAGAGTTGTTGAAATGACATTTGAAAGCCCATTTTTCTATGAAGATCAGGTGGAATATCAACAATATGGCGGTGCAACACCTATTTCAAATGATCCTAAAGCTTTAGCAGAAGTCATCTATAATGCCTATCATAAATATAAAAAAAGAATACTTGTCCTTTTTACTTCACGTAAAATGCTGACAGATGTTTATCGTTATTTGAAAGAAATGCCCAATGGGAATAATTTACCAATATACCCACAACTCAGTGGCACATCACGCCAAGCATTAATAAAGGGAATGTCTCAAGGTAATGAAGGTATTTTATTGGGAACAAATGCATTTTGGGAAGGTGTAGATCTCCCTGGAGAATTGCTAGAAGTTCTCATTTTAACAAAATTACCATTTGATGTCCCCACAGACCCAATTGTGAAAGCATATAGTGAATTAATTAAAGAATGTGGCGGTAATTCATTTATGGATTTTTCTGTTCCTGAAAGTGTTATTCGTTTTAGGCAAGGATTTGGTCGATTAATTCGCTCTACGACAGATTCAGGCGTATTTATTTCATGTGATAATCGAATTGTTGTAAAACGATATGGACAGCACTTTAGTCATGTGATACCAGCTAGAATGTCGGTTTTTAGAAATATTGATGATTTAACTTAAAACTCATAGATAGGCTGTTGTTTCATGAGCTAATGTCGATCTAAATTCCTCCATGGAGCCCCTACAGATATCTAGCAATACCCGTCACTATAGGGATTTTATATCATTCTTCACTGAACCGATTAAAATCAATATTTCAAAATCTGCAAAAGGACGGATTGTTGCATCTCAAAAAATTCTACAAAGTGTACTATCGTCTGGGAAAACTATTTATGGTGTAAATACTGGATTTGGACAATTAAGCCAAATTTCTATTGAATCTAACCATTTAAATCAACTCCAAACAAATTTAGTGAGAAGCCATGCCGCTGGTGTAGGAGCACCCATTAATTCTGGGCTTGTTCGAATTATTTTGTATTTAAAGTTATTATCATATTCAAAAGGGTATAGTGGAATTCGGTTTAGTCTTGCTTCTCATATTATAGATTTTATTAATCATGATATATTGCCGATTATTCCTGAAAAAGGGTCTGTGGGAGCAAGTGGTGATTTAGCCCCTTTAGGGCATATGGCATTAGCATTAATTGGTGAAGGAAGTGTCACTTATAAAGGTCGGGAATACAAAACATCCACAGCGCTAAAAAAAGTAGGTTTAAAACCTTTTCAATTAGAAGTGAAGGAAGGACTTAGTTTGATTAATGGAACGCAATTCTCGACAGCAATAGGGATTCAAGCTATGCTACAAGGGGAACTTCTAGCTCAATGTGCGGATGTTATTGGAGCCATATCTGTGGAAGCAAGTTTATCCAGTCGAAATGTGTTCAAAGCATCCATCCATCTGACAAAAAGCCATCCTGGGCAAAGGCAATCTGCTAAAAACGTATGGCGTATCCTAAAGGGAAGTGAAATTGTGCAATCTCATAGTCAATGCGAGAAAGTGCAAGATCCCTATAGTTTTAGGTGTATTCCGCATGTACATGGCGCATCTCGTGATACATTGACTTCTGCAGGTAGAATAATCAATAATGAAATTAATAGCGTTAGTGATAATCCACTTGTAATGGATAATGGAGAAGTCATTAGTTCTGGACATTTCCATGGTGAATCAGTGGCGCAAGCTATGGATATGGTGGCAATTTCAATGTCAGAATTTGGTGCTATTTCAGAAAGACGAATTCATTATTTTATGAAAGGAGTTGATGGTACATTGCCTCCATTTATGTCAATGAATCCCGGACTAGAATCTGGGTATATGATTGCCCATGTGACCGCTTCTTCCTTGGCATCAGAAAATAAAACATTGTCTCATCCTGCAAGTGTAGATTCATTACCTACATCAGGAGGTCAGGAAGATCAAGTCAGTATGGCGCCGTGGGCTGGGCAAAAAGCATTACAAATACAAAATAATGTAGCAACCATTTTGGCTATTGAATTGATAGTTGGATTAGCGGCCATAAAACAGATTCATAAAAACTTAAAACCATCTATAGTAACATCCTCAGTATATGATTTATTAAAGGATGAAATCCATGTAGATAAAGGAGACCGGACTTTGAGTCAAGAAATTGAACGTGTCAAAAATCGTATCCTAAATGGAGATGTGTTAAAAGCTATTAACCCTATTTGTAAATTGGAGTCATTTTGAAAAACCGCCCACCATTTTCCTATGCCTTAACATTTGATGATGTATTATTGATACCTCAACATTCGAATGTTTTACCGCGAGATGTACAACTGTCAACACAATTGACAAAAAATATACAAATGAATATTCCTATTTTAAGTGCAGCGATGGATACCGTTACTGAGAGTGATATGGCTATTGCATTAGCGCGTGAAGGAGGAGTAGGCGTTATTCATAAAAATTTATCCATATTACAGCAACAAAGCATGGTTGATCGTGTTAAGCGATCAGAAAGTGGGATGATTGTTAATCCTGTGACATTAACAAATGGAAGTACCATTGGAGATGCTAAACGGATAATGTCTAAATTTAAAATAAGTGGTTTACCCGTCGTAGATGGTAAAAAGCTTCTGGGAATTATTACAAATCGTGACATTCGTTTTGAAACTGATAATTCTTTATCCGTAGCAAATAGAATGACCAAAGATGGCTTGGTGACAGTACCACAAGGGACATCATTAGAAAAGTCGAAAGAATTATTGCAAGAACATCGAATAGAAAAGTTATTGGTTGTTGATAAAAATGGAAATTTATCCGGATTAATTACTGTTAAAGATATTCAAAAGAAGGAACAATTTCCCATTGCCTGTAAAGATAGTATGGGACGATTACGTGTTGCTGCTGCTGTAGGTGTAGGTGATGATTTATTGGAAAGAGCAAATGCATTGGTAGATGCGGATGTAGATGTAATTGTCGTTGATACAGCTCATGGACATTCAGAAGGAGTATTAAAATCTATCGCCAAATTAAAATCCACCGTTTCTGTTGATATTGTTGCTGGGAATGTGGCCACCGGCCAAGGGACGCAGGCACTCATTGACGCAGGTGTCGATTGTGTTAAAGTTGGAATTGGGGCAGGAGCAAGTTGTACTACTCGAATTATTGCTGGTGTAGGGAAACCACAATTATCAGCCATAATGGATTGTGTAGATGTTGCACGAAAAAATGATATTCCTATGATAGCGGATGGAGGATTACGTTATAGTGGTGATATTGCTAAAGCCCTAGCAGCTGGAGCTGAGTCTGTCATGCTAGGAAGTCTATTAGCTGGAATGGATGAAAGTCCTGGTGAATCTATTTTATACGAAGGTAGGCAATATAAGTCTTATCGTGGAATGGGTTCTATGGGGGCTATGCAAGAAGGAAGTGGCGATCGATATTTTCAAGAAGGGACAGAAGCGACAAAATTAGTACCGGAAGGCATTGAAGGGATGGTTCCTTATCGTGGTCATGTACGAAATGCAATCCATCAAATATTGGGCGGATTACGATCATCGATGGGCTATTGTGGGGCAGGATCTATTTCAGATTTTGGTTCAAATACAGAATTTGTTCAAATTTCTTCCGCAGGTGTTAAAGAGAATCACCCGCATGAAGTAAGAATTGTAAAGGAAGCTCCGAATTATCAAAGTTCGGATGGCTAATATTATAAACAAAAAACCCCGATGAAAATCGGGGTTTTTAATATCAATAAATATAAAATTAATTGAGAGAATTCAAGTGGCGTGTAACTTGAGATTTACGGCGTGCGCCAGTGTTTTTATGAATTAAACCTATTTTAATAGATTTATCAATAACACTAATTGCTTTACCATAATGAGTCTCAGCAGTTTCTTTATCTGTTGCACTCATTACATTTTTAATAAGTGTGCGCAAACGCGACATGTCGGCGACATTCTTCTCGCGACGTTTAATATCTTGGCGTTCTCTTTTAATTTGTTGTGGATGTCTGTCCATTGAATAAATATTCCTTTGATTTTAGCCGGCAAACTTAGTATTTACATCTTGAGCAAGTCAAGCGATGTAATGAGTTATTTATGTGCCCGATAAATTGAATAATTCCCATCAGGTCATAAATGAACATAATCCTTTTTATTTTTTGCTAGAAGAATTACACAATAAGGCAATTAATAAACCATATAAAATAAAATATTTCAATTGTACTCTTCTTAAGAGATTATCTTTATCTAACTTATATTTATATTTGAGCTATAATAAATGTGAATTTCTGGAAATAAATTGAATTTCATCAAGGATCACCTTAATGACACCGGCAGTGGGAACAGCAAAAAGCATTCCTAATGGGCCCATAAGTGTTCCGCCAATCAATAATACAATCATAACAATCATGGGATGAAGTCCCACACTTTCTCCCACGAGAATTGGTGTTATTAGATTATTATCAATTTGTTGAACAACAATAAACATAAAAATAATATCTAAAATATAGAATGGTGATGGTATAACCCCAAATAATTGATGAGCTAACGCAACATCACTTCCCAAATTATTCATGAGAGCGACAAGAATCGCAGGAATCATACCCACAAATGGGCCAACCATAGGAATCAAATTAGCAAAACCAGCTATAATACCAATAAATACTATTAAAGTCATATTTGCCCCAAATTGATTTAATATGAATAATCCAATTATAGATAATAAAGCTACAGATCCTGCAGCCATGAGTTGCCCCCTTAAATATTTTGAAATTTGTTGCTCAATATTATAAATCAACCGGAGTCCAACTTCTAAATATTTATTTGGAATAAAGCGAACAAGTGTTCGTTTGAAATCATGATATTCTACTAATAAAATGATGGTGAAAATGAGAGTCATGACTGCGATGAAAAATAAGCTTCCGGTTGCGCTAAGAAAAGAAAGCATATTTTGAAATAATCCACTCAAACTTTCTTGAGATTTTTCAATTATTTCATCACTTTCAGGTATTAAGTTCGTTAGAAAATCAGGAAGAATTGTTTGTGCTTTATTGGATAGCCCTTCTAAACTAAGGGCGAAATCATCTTGTTGAATTTTTGCGGAAAATTGTTTTATTTGAGCGCCAATATTTGTTGCAAAACTTCCAAGAAACCAAATAAAAGCAACTATAGTTCCACCAATAATGAGAATAACACTGAAACTCCTAGAATGTATCTTTCTTTCCAAACTATCTACACTAGGGAGAAATATGGTAGTAAATAAAAAAGAAAATATAAGCATGACAATTACTGAAGCGAAAAACGGGAGCACTGTCCAAACTAATCCACCTATTAGAACGAATAATAATAGTCTATATATTTTTAGAGAAGAATCGTTCACGATGATTTTTTAGCTAATGCTATATTCGTTTGTCGAAGACGTTCTCCTAGCACGCGAGATAAATTGATTAGAATTTTATTCCCTAATTCAGGTGACCGATGCATAAGTGTTAATAAATCTGTTCGAAAAAACCCAATTAATTTGGATGGCTCTTGGGCCTCAGCCATAGCGGACCGTGGTTCCTCGTCCAAAAGAGCTAATTCTCCGAAAAAATCCCCAGAACATAATTGAGCAAAAACCATTCCCGTATCAGGATCTTTAATTGTAACATTTCCTTGAATGATAACATACATTCCTTCCCCTGGAGCCATTTTTTTAAAAATAGATTCTCCTAATCTATAGTCCCGTTCATGTGTTAAACGAGATATTTCATTTAATTCCTTCCCATTCAAGTGCTTAAAAATAGGTACTTGGTGAATGGCGTGGAGAATGGGATCATTGACAGGTCCCTTTTTAAATATATTTTCCCATATTGCTTTCATTCTGCAATCCTTTATTTTTTTAGATCATTAGTTTAGAAAAGTGTACAACATGGAACAAGAAAACAATCATGTAATTCGAATAGAATGAAATTTGAATTCCAAACCATCCAACGTATTTTTTTGTATGGAAAAGACTGACATTTTGAAAATGGTGCCTATTTTCTCAGGATTGTCTGATAAATCCTTGATGGATATTGCCAATGTCATGGTTACAAGGTACTACAAAAAAGGCCAGTATATTCTTTCTGAAAATGATGAAGGACAGTCTACATATTTCATTACAGATGGAAATATAAAAGTTACAAGAACAAGCGATGATGGGAGAGAAGTTATTTTAGCCATGCAAGGTGTAGGAGATTTTTTTGGGGAAATGGCTATGCTCGATGGTGAACCAAGATCAGCAAATATTGTTGCTATTACAACGTGTACTGTATTAACACTGAATGGAGCAGACTTTTATGGTATCCTTACATCTCATCCAAAGGTAGCTATTAACTTACTAAAGGAATTAGCCGTCCGAATTCGGAAAAGTGACCAACAAATTGAGGGCCTTTCACTTAGTGATGCAGAAAAAAGAATAGCAATGACTATAATACGAATTAGTGAAGAATTAGGTACAATTCACCATGGAGAAGTATCAGTGAAAAAGATGCCAGTACAACAAGATATTGCAAATATGGCTGGGACATCAAGAGAAACAGTGTCTAGAACTATTAATATTTTAGAAGAAGAAGGTTTTATTAAAAGAGATGGTAAAGATTTATCAGTTGTAGATTATGATCGATTTAAGCGAGAACTCACTTAGTGGCTTATGCAACAACTTATTAAAGAGATAAAATCTAACAATCATGTCGCTTTATCTAGAGTCATATCTAAGATAGAAAATGGCGAATCATTAGGTAATGACTTTTATCAAGAAATACATACTTTAACGCAAGATGCAATTCGTATCGGTATTACAGGACCACCAGGAGCTGGGAAAAGTACATTAATTAATGAATTTATTTCTGTGTGTTTAGATAATCATAAATCTGTTGGTGTAGTCGCTGTTGACCCAACAAGTCCATTTACTGGTGGAGCTTTATTAGGAGATCGCGTAAGAATGAATAAATTTTTATGGAATGATCAAGTTTTTATTCGAAGCATGGGATCACATGGCGAATTAGGGGGTCTTGCTCGGAAAGCACAGGATGTCGGTGATGTTTTGGCTGCAAGTGGAAAAGATATCATTATATTTGAAACAGTCGGAGTGGGGCAGGGTGAACATGATGTAGCAAAAGCCGTAGATATTACGATTGTTGTCCTTGTCCCTGAATCGGGCGATGAAATCCAATTGATGAAGGCAGGTCTAATAGAAATTGCAGAATTTTTTGTTGTAAATAAATCTGACAGAGAAGGTGCTGGAAGATTATCACAATTACTTAAAAATATTTTGCATACATTTTCGAAAAAAGGTCAAATAGAACCACCAGTTGTAAATACCACTGCTTCAATAGGAGAAGGTATATCAGAATTATATTTAAAATTAATGAATCATTATTCTCATATGGATGATAAAAATTATCTCGTTGAGAAAAAAATGTCTCGTTATCGTAAAAGAGTACAAACTATTATTAGAGAGAATCTTGAATCAGTATTTTGGACAGATGATAGAAATAAATCTCTTCAAGATTCGACTGCGAGTATTGATTCCATTCAAATATCACCGCATACATTAGCAAAAATATTATTAACTGGGGAAAAAGATGACGGATGATTCAACGCTAGAAATGGGATTTTTAGATCACCTAGAAGAACTGCGTTGGCGATTAATTAAAATGTTAGCTTCCATAGTAGTTGTTGGAATGGTTGCTTTTACATTTATCGATAATATATTAGCATTATTACTATATCCAACGACTAAAGTTGAAGACAACTTGAAGCTACAGGTTTTAACTGTGCAAGGTATGTTCATGATTAAATGGTCTATAGCATTTATTGCTGGTATTGTCGGATCAATACCTGTAATTACTTACCAGCTATGGAAATTTGTCGCTCCTGGACTGTATTTAGATGAAAGAAAATATGCTATTCCTTTGGTCCTATTTACTTTCTTTTCATTTATTACCGGAGTTGTTTTCGCCTATTCAATTATTATTCCATTTTCGCTAGAATTTTTTACATCCATGGGCTATGGTGATGTTCAAAATAATTATTCTATTAATTATTATTTTAGTTTTATGACATGGATTCTCATTGGTTCAGGGCTCATATTTTTACTCCCAGTTGTTTCTTTTTTCTTTTCGGTAATTGGGTTACTTACACCACCATTTATGCGCCATTATCGACGACATTCTATCGTCACTATAATGATTATCTCATCTTTCATTACTCCGCCAGATCCTGTAAGTATGTTAGTTATGGCCACTCCATTAACAATTTTATATGAATTAAGTATTGGAGTATCTTGGTTTGTCCATCGAAATAAAGATAAATCGGGGTAACTTGAAAGCCTTATGCGCAAAGATTTAATTACACTAAAGCAAATAACTAATCCCATTCTGGATGATATCAAAATTTTTCAAAATGAATTTGAAAATGCATTGCGATCTGAAGTTCGATTAATTAATTCCATCACAAAATATATTGTTCGAAATAAGGGAAAACATATTCGCCCGATTTTAACAATACTTTCTTCTCGGATTTGTGGAGAGCCAACGCTAAATAGTTATAGAGCAGCTGCTATGATGGAATTACTCCATGTGGCAACTCTTGTCCATGATGATGTTGTAGATGAAGCAACTAAAAGGCGAGGATTTCCATCTATTAACCAGGTATGGAAAAATAAAGTAGCTGTTTTAATGGGTGATTTCTTACTTAGTAAAGCGTTAATCAATATGATTGGAATTAAGGATTTTGATGCTTTGGAGTTAATATCGAATACTGCTGAAAAATTAAGTGCAGGTGAAATTCTCCAATTGGAAAAAAGTATAACAAAATCAATGACAGAGCCTGTTTATTATGATATGATAAATCAAAAAACTGCTTCATTGATTGCTACCAGTTGCGAATTAGGAGCTATTACAACTTCCAAATCTCCTGAAGATAGAAAAGCAATGTTCACTTATGGTGAAAAGTTAGGCATGGCTTTTCAAATACAGGATGATTTATTTGACATGCTGGGGAAAGAGTCTGATACAGGAAAAGATGGAGGCGGAGATGTTAAGAAAAATCTCATAACATTGCCGCTGATTCATGCATATGATATATTAGGTAAATCCGATTCAAAACAATTAAAAAAATTGATTTCTGTAAAAAATAAATCTAAAAGTACGGTGAATGATATACGTGGATTAATTGATTTAGGGGATGGGTTTACCTATGCGAAAAAACAACTCCAAGTATATTCAGAACAAGCATTGGATGCCGTGTTTGGATATCCGGATTCAAAAGTCAAGCAATCCATGATAGATCTTGTTGCTTTTAATTCTGTTAGAGTGAAATAATCTTTTTTATTTCGCTTGATGATAAAATGTAATTAATGGCAATGCTTAGTTTTACTATTAATTTTGAAAAATTTAAAACTGAGTCATCCGATTTAAAATTTGAATCTGGCCTAAATATTATTTATGGAAATAGCGGTGTTGGAAAATCGTCTTTATTACAACTATTATTAGGGAAAAAGAAGCAAAATAACATTCTAAATTTCTCCATATCGCCAATTGAACTACCTAGCTCTATCTCTGTTATTTATCAAAATCCAGATATCCAAATAATCACTCCTACAATAGGTGGTGAGTTGGCATTTAGTCTGGAAAACCAATATCATAATCCTGAGACTATTTCTATCGGTGTCAATACGTTACTAGAATCTTTACCTTTTGTCCCTCAACTTAACCAGAATCCGCTAACATTAAGTGGTGGTGAAAAAGAATTACTCAATATAACCACAGCTATTAGTACTCAACCAGATTGTGTTTTGATTGATGATGGATTATCGTTCTTGTCCGATTCAGCCAAAATAAAATGTATAGATAAACTGAATAAATATACACAAAGAAATAATTCAGTTATTTTATGGTTTACGTCAGAAATAAATGATTTGAAATATAGTACTTTTAATTGGGAATTGACTCTAACAGGATTTATTAAAGTTGATCAAAATAAAGCATATCAATATGAACACATGGAAATACCTAAAGGAGATGTCGAATTATCTTTTAATCATTTATTTTTTAACTATGACCAAAGAAATATTTTTTCTGATTTAACTTTTAATCTAAAACCATTTAGGTCTCTTGGGATTACTGGAGATAATGGTTCGGGCAAAACGACTATAGCGCAAATATTGCAAGGGATTTACAAACCAATAAAAGGGTCATTTTATTTGGCTCAAAATAATTCATCAATTAACAATATAGCTTATTTAGATCAATTTCCAGAAAATTTACTTCTTGGGAGGTCCTTCAACCATCTTCTTGATCAATTATTAAATGAAGAGAAAATCAATTCTCATTTAATTTCAACTTTCAAGAAACGATTGGAGAGATTTCATATCCAGTGGGATGCAATATCTCAAATTGATGTCATGGAATTACCATGGTCCATGTTAAGATTAACATTCATTGTTTTATTAACTCATTGTGAGTATGATCTTATCATTCTAGATGAACCAAGTTTTGGTTTAGGTTGGAAACAAAAAGTCATTTTAAGACAATATTTAATAGAAAAAATGAACTATAAACATTTCATAATGATATCACATGATCGTCTCTTTTTAGAAGCAGTAAGTGACAAGATTTTAGATATAGACATAGAACAATTAACAACAACATTCAAGCAAAATGAACAAGAAGAAACCGCGTAAAAAACTTACAGATGATCCAACACGAATATTGACGTTAGCTAATATCATTAGCTTACTTCGTGCTTTTTCAGCCATCCCTATCATATATACTATTATAATCCCAGAATATCAATGGCTAACAGCTATCTTAATAATTTTAGCAGTTTTATCGGATGCATTGGATGGCTATTTCGCTCGACGAGCTCATGAAGTAACTAATTTTGGTAAATGGTTAGATCCAGCAGCGGATTTTATTGTTATTACAGCTATTGTGTTATACTTAGTTATTTACGGCTTATTCCCAAAATGGTTTTTTACATTTTATGTGCTTAGACATATTATTATCGCAGTTCCTGCTATTTATTTTTTAAACTATGGGCATCATGTATTAAGTGCGAATATGTGGGGGAAATGGGCTACTGGTATTTCTGCTCTGACTGTATTCTTACATATTTTTGAGTTTCATGCTATTCCATGGCTAAAGGATGGCAGTTTATATTCAGCCTTTGGGTTATTGATTATTAGTCTAATTCTATATTTAAAACTATACGTAACCATAATCGTGAATATTAGAAAGAATCATCATGTTGAATAAATTATTCAATGCATTGCAAAAAACACGCAATTCATTAACATCTGCGTTCAACTCTGTAACTGGACAATCTATTTCAGCTGAAGCATTTGATTCTCTGGAAGAACAATTATTAGCATCAGATTTAGGATTGAATATGACTGACGATATCTTAGAAATGGCAGATACAGTGAAAAGGAGTGAATTTTTACAAAAAGTTCACCAGCACATTGTCCGAATTGTAGAAAGTGTCCCAATGATGCCTTCATTTGAAAAACAAACTGTCATAATGATTATTGGAGTTAATGGCACAGGGAAGACGACTTCTGCAGCCAAGTATGCTAATTATCTTTCTCAAAACGGGAAAAAAGTATTAATGGTAGCTGCTGATACATATCGTGCTGCAGCAGTTGAGCAATTGAGAGTATGGGCAAATCGAATTAAGTTGCGTCTTATATTTAATGAAAAAACAGGTGAACCATCTGCTGTTTTGTTCGATGGATTAACAGCTGCAAAAAAAGATAATTCTGACTTCATTATTGTCGATACGGCAGGACGTCTTCATACCTATGATAATCTTATGATAGAGTTGAAAAAAATGATTAAAGTTGTTGAAACTCGATTTTCGGAATATGATTTAAAAACAGTTTTAACCATTGATGCGACACTTGGACAGAATTCATTAACTCAGGCTAGAGAATTTGCAAAAATAATTAATATTGATGGAGTTATACTTACAAAAATGGATGGTACTGCAAAAGGGGGTATTGTTTTACCTCTTGCTCAAGAATTGAAAATTCCCATATGGTTTGTTGGTACTGGCGAAGATGTATCTGATTTTGTTCGATTTGATCCAGAAGAATATGTAACGGGATTATTAGGGGACGATAGTGATTAAAAAATTAAATTTGATCAGTTTGGGGTGTGCAAAAAATTTGGTGGATTCTGAAATTTTGCTCGGAGGTTTAAAAAATCAAAAAATTAAAATTGTCAATAATCCAGAAAAAGCTGATTCAATCGTAATTAATACGTGTGGATTTTTAGATATTGCTCGAGAAGAATCAGTAGATGCTATTCTACAAGCTGTTGAATTAAAGAATCAAGGCACTGTTAAAGAATTAGTTGTTATGGGATGTTTATCTGAGAGATACCCGAATCAATTAAAAGAAGAAATTCCAGAAGTGGATAGATTTTTCGGAAGTAATGACCATCAATTAATTGCTTCATTTCTTACTGGAAAAGAATTTTCTAAAGATGATCCATTATTTTATCGATCTTTAATGACGCCATCGCATTACGCATATCTTAAAATTGCAGAAGGATGTGATAATGGATGTACTTTCTGTAGCATCCCACTTATGCGTGGAAAGCAAAAAAGTCGATCCATTTCAGCCATAATGAATGAAGCAGAAAGATTGGTAAATGGAGGCGTAAAAGAATTGCTGGTTATTGCGCAAGATACAACTTCCTATGGCTGGGATTTACAGAGTAAAGATTATTTAGATGGTTTGATTAGGGAGTTAAATACACTGGGAGATGAATTAGATTGGATTAGAGTACATTATGCTCATCCTGCCCATTTAAGCCAAAAGATTATAGATGCTATGGCCGATAGTAAAAAGGTTTGCCGATATCTGGATATGCCCATACAACATGCATCAGATGATATATTGCAATCTATGAAACGTGGTTTAGGTCAAAACGGTATAAAAGATCGAATAAACAGATTGCGATCCGCCATCCCTGATATTCGACTAAGAACTACATTAATAACTGGATATCCAGGTGAAACAGAAAAAGATTATCATGAATTGAAAAATTTTATTGAAGAAGTTGAATTCGACCGATTGGGTATTTTTACTTACTCTGAAGAAGACGATACATTAGCCGCAAACCTAGATGATAATGTTCCACGTCAAGTTAAAGATGATAGACGTAATGAATTGTTAGACATTCAAAATGAAATCGCCCTTAAGAAAAATGAAGAATTGGTGGGAAAACAATTAAAAGTATTAGTGGATGAATCCAGTGAATCTATTTCTGTTGCACGAACGGAGTATGATTCACCAGAAGTGGATAATATTGTTAGACTTGATGGGAGTCATAAAGTAGGCTCCTTTATAGATGTTATAATTGATAGTGTGAATGAGTATGAGTTATTTGCGTCTATAATTCAATAATATTACTATAATAATATTTTATAGTCTGCCATTGACCCCCGTCAGTAATAATACGTAAATTAGACAATATGGCAGAGTTTAAAATTCATTCAGATTTCAAGCCTTCAGGTGACCAGCCGCAAGCAATTAATGAAATAGTGCGTGGACTTAATAATAGCGATTCATATCAAACATTATTAGGCGTCACTGGATCTGGTAAAACATTTACTATGGCTAATGTAATCCAAGAAGTGCAAAGGCCCACTCTAATAATGTCACATAATAAAACTTTGGCCGCACAACTCTATGGGGAATTCAAGCAATTATTCCCAAACAATGCTGTAGAATATTTCATAAGCTATTATGATTATTATCAGCCAGAAGCTTATTTGCCAGTGACAGATACATTTATCGAAAAAGATGCGTCAGTTAATGAAGAAATAGATAAACTAAGGCTAAAAGCCACCAGTTCACTCATGTCTCGTAAAGATGTTATTGTCGTTAGCTCTGTTTCATGTATTTATGGCATTGGATCGCCAGATGATTATAAAGACCAAGTAGTTGGAGTAAAAAAAGGGGAAATTCTTGATCGCCGGAAATTTTTAGCGAACTTAATACATATTCATTATGCACGTAATGATGCTGTGCTTGAGCGTGGAAATATTCGTGTAAGGGGTGATGTGATTGAAGTATTCCCAGCATACGAAGATGTTTGTGTTCGTGTAGAGTTATTTGGAGCAGAAGTGGAACAAATCGTTACTTTTGATCCATTGACAGGCGAATTAATCCACGAATTGGATCAAGTGTTCATTTATCCAGCAAAACATTTTGTAACGGATATGGATACAATCCATCGTGTTATTGGAGAGATTCGTCATGAATTAACACATAGGTTGGAATTCTTAAGAAATAATAACAAACTATTGGAGGCTCAACGACTTGAGCAAAGAACAAATTTTGATATAGAAATGATGGTGGAATTGGGCTATTGTTCTGGAATAGAAAACTACTCTAGATATTTTGCTGGACGGAAAGAAGGGGAAAAGCCTTTTACATTGATTGATTTTTTCCCGGATGATTTTATAACAATTTTAGATGAATCTCATGTGACTTTGCCACAAATCCAAGGTATGTATAACGGCGATCGCGCTAGAAAAGAAGTATTAGTTGAGCATGGATTTCGCTTACCTAGTGCTTTGGATAATCGGCCATTAAAATATGATGAATTTTTAAAAGCCCAGAAACAAGTATTGTTTACATCAGCTACACCATCACATAGAGAGCTTGAATTAACTAATGGATCATTTATTGAACAAGTGATACGTCCTACAGGTTTATTAGACCCTGAAGTAGATGTGAGAGAAACCAAAGGTCAGATCGATGACCTAATAGGAGAAATAAGATATCGAGCTAAGCGAAATGAACGTGTATTAATTACCACGTTAACGAAGAGAATGTCCGAAGATTTAACTGAATATATGAGCGGTCTTCAAATTAGAGTACGTTATCTCCATAGTGATATAAATTCTTTAGAACGGGTAAAAATATTACGTGATTTACGCTTAGGAGAATTTGATGCTTTAGTAGGAATCAATCTCCTAAGAGAAGGTCTCGATTTACCTGAAGTAAGTCTTGTTGCAGTATTGGATGCTGATAAACAGGGGTTTTTACGTTCGAAAAGTTCATTACTTCAAGTTGCAGGAAGAGCGGCAAGACATCAAGAAGGGCTTGTAATTTTATATGCAGACAAAGTTTCTGATGCCATGGAATATCTTATGTCAGAAACAAAGCGCAGAAGAAAGAGGCAAGATACATTTAATAAAGAAAATAATATCGTCCCTAAATCGATATACAAAAATATGGATGATATAATACATAGTACTGCAGTTGCTGACTCAATGGGTGAAACGATTATCGAAGAGAAACAAGGTAAGCGGATGGTTCCCTTCAATGAGCTAGATAAAAAATTAGCTCTAGATATGATGCGGCAAGAAATGATGAAATCTGCTGAACACTTAGATTTTGAAAGAGCAGCAAAACTACGTGATGAAATTATTCAACTTGAAAAAGAATTAGAAAAATCATTTAAGGAGTAGCCATAAAAATGGATATAGAACGAATTCAAAAATTATCAGGTATTATTGGTCATTCAGATCGAATTAGAGAAGTCCTAGATCTAATCGTTCAAATTGGCCCAGTGGATATTACAACTCTAATCAATGGACCATCAGGTGTAGGGAAAGAAATGGTTGCAAAAGCGGTTCATTTAGCAAGTCGTCGCTCACGAGAAGAATTAATAACTGTAAATTGCGGTGCAATTCCAGAAGGCATTATTGAAAGTGAATTATTTGGACATAAAAAAGGTTCATTTACAGGTGCAGGTGATGACAGAAAAGGGTATTTTGAATCTGCGAATAAAGGTACCATTTTCTTAGATGAGATTGGGGAAACACCATTAGCCACACAAGTTAAATTATTACGTGTTCTTGAGACAGGAGAATTCATGCGTGTCGGGGATTCAAAAACTCTTAAAACGGATGTTCGAGTTATCGCAGCAACAAATAAAAATCTTGGAGATATGGTACAAAATGGAACATTTAGACAAGATTTATATTATCGATTGAAGACAGTTACAATTAATGTTCCTGCATTAAAAGATCGTGTAGAAGATATAACTCATCTTGTGGAACGATTTGCATTAGAGTTTACTCGGAGTAATGAAATATTATACAGAGGATTTATGCCAGAAGCAATTCGCATGATGAAAAAGTATAATTGGCCAGGGAATGTTAGAGAATTGAAAAATTTTGTTCAAAAAATTCTTGTATTGGAAAAAGGGGAAAGAATTACAGTAGCTATGGTTTCTAGAGAATTGGGCGATGCACTGCCCTCGATTGATATTAATCATAATTTACCTGTTTTAGTTTCAGACCAACCTGAAAGAGCTGAAATAGATTTAATACTTCGACAATTATTTCTTCTGAGACAAGATTCTGAAACAATACGAAATCAACTCATGGCAATAGTCCAAAATGGTGGATTAAGCAATATTCCTATTCCCGTGGGTGATAATCTGAATGTGGGTGTCCCGATTCATGATAAATCTATGGAAATAACCGATGATCATGCCTACTTTATTAGAGACGAAGTCATTGGTGACATGGCTATTAAAGATTTAGAGAAAGAAGCTATCACGCGTACACTTAAATTCTTTAACAATAATCGGCGAAAATCAGCAAAATCATTAAATATGAGTGAACGTACATTGTATAGAAAAATAGAAGAATTTGGGTTGGAACCTAAAATAAAGAAATCAAATGAATCCTAAATTATTATTAGTGAGTATCTTTTCTTTGATACTTCCAAGTTGTATGTTTTATTCGATGGCTGGGTCGATTCCACCTCATATTAAGACAATAGCTATTCCACTACTTGAAAATGAAACGGCTGAATCTGGTGTGGCGGAAGATATTACAGATGGGTTAATAGATGAATTTACAATGGAAAATATTCTTCCGGTTGTTGATATTAATTCAGCACATTCAGCATTGCAGGGCAAAGTAGTGAAAATTACAGATGCGCCACATACGTTCAATCAGGATGAAGTTGTCTCCGAATATCGTTTTACTATAACATTAAATTTGGATTGGAATGATTTAGTGAATGATGAAACATTAATTTCAAAGAAATATTCAGGATGGGGGGCTTACGGATTATCTGGCGATATTTCTACTGATGGTATTGATAATGATGGCGATGGTTTAATCGATGAATTGGATGATGATGAATTTGGTGAACCTAGAGCTTTTGCTACAAAGGTAGCTGTGCGTAAAATTGCAGAAGATATTTTGAATGATATTGTATCAACTTGGTAATAATATTTTAATAATTAAGGATAATTAACACACATGGATAAAACAATTTCAAACCTTTCACATTTTGAAGGACAAGAAATCACTTTAAAAGGATGGGTCTACAATAAGCGAGCAATTGGAAAAATTTGGTTTCTCATTTTAAGAGATGGTACAGGGCTAGTGCAATGTGTCGTTGTAAAAGGTGAGGTAGACGAATCTCTATTTAATTTAGAAGCAAAGTTAAATCAAGAAGATTCTGTAATAGTTACAGGAACAATTCGTAAAGAGCCACGATCCGTTGGTGGGTATGAAATAGGTGTTACTGGAATAAAAGTAGTTCAACACGTCACAGAAGAATATCCAATTGGACCAAAAGAGCATGGACCTGATTTCTTAATGTCTAATCGACATTTATGGTTGAGATCAAAGCGTCAAAATGCAATCATTCGGGTTCGTCATAGGGTTATTAAAGCCATCCGTGATTTCTTTGACCAAAATGAATTCACACTTGTGGATTCTCCTATGTTTACAGCAAATGCTGTGGAAGGTACCACAGATTTATTTGAAGTGGATTATTTTGATCGATCTGCTTATTTAACACAAAGTGGTCAACTCTATGGTGAAGCAAGCGCTATGGCATTTGGAAAAATATATGTTTTTGGCCCCACATTTAGAGCTGAGAAATCTAAAACTCGGCGACATTTAACTGAATTTTGGATGGTTGAACCAGAAATGGCATTTTGCGACTTAGATGAAGATATGGATCTGGCAGAGCAATTTGTCTCATATATTGTTCAAGAATGTCTCGAGCATTGTCAGGAAGAATTTAAAATCCTTGAAAGAGATACATCTAAATTAGAAAATATTATTCCACCATTCCCAAGAATAACTTATGATGAAGCAGCAAAATTACTCATCGAAAAAGGGGCAGATTTTACCTATGGTTCTGATTTTGGTGCACCCGATGAAACATTGTTAGCTGAGCAATATGATAAGCCAGTTATGATTCACCGGTGGCCGGCAGATATTAAAGCATTTTATATGAAACGCGATAAAGACAACAATGATCTAGCACTTGGTGTAGATATGATTGCTCCAGAAGGATTTGGGGAAATTATTGGTGGGGGGCAACGTGAAGATAATTATGAGACACTTGTAAGACGTATTCGCCGTCACGATTTACCAATGGAACCCTTTCAATGGTATTTGGATTTAAGAAAATATGGATCTGTCCCACATGCAGGATTTGGGTTGGGTGTTGAGAGAACAGTTGCATGGATTACAGGAACAAAACATATTCGTGAAACGATTCCATATCCAAGAACAATGTCTAGGTTGGAACCATAATGTTTAACAAAACTCGCATTTCTGTTTTTGGCGGGCGAGATATTACTGAAGATGTCTATAATGACGCTTATATATTGGGCAAATTGTTGGCTACAGATGGATATATGGTTTACTGCGGAGGAGGTGAAGGTGTAATGGAAGCTGTAGCTAAAGGTGTTAATGATGTGGGAGGAACGGTTGTTGGTGTTTTAAAAGGGGATTCTTTAGAAGAAATGAATGACTATATAACAGTTCCTGTCTCCACAAATATGGGTATTACTCGAAATGCTTTATTGGCCTATAATTGTGATGCTGCAGTTGCTGTAAGCGGGAAATACGGTACACTGTCAGAAATCGCATTTGCATTTCAAATGGAGAAACCTGTTGTTGGGCTGCATAGTTGGACCTTAGAAGGATTTATAAATGTAAACACTCCAACAGACGTTATAACTTTTCTTAAAGAATATACTTAAAGTATAATATTAAAGATATGGAAACAGTCAGAGCAAGAATCGAAGGTAAAGTTCAAGGAGTTTGGTTTCGAAAGTATGTTAAACAAGAAGCAAATAAATTGGGTTTAAGTGGTTGGGTGACTAATAAGGATGATGGGTCCGTTTATATTGAATCCTGTGGTACAAAATTTGAATTAGACTCCTTTCTTAAATACATCAACATTGGTTCACCACTTTCTAAAGTGGATAAAGTGACTGTAGAATGGGGAGTGGCTGTAGAGTCAACTGAATCATTTGTGGTGAAATATTAATGAAAATTGCTCTTTGTCAAGTGAATCCAACATTAGGAGCATTTCATGATAATCGAAATATGATGATTATGAATTATAAAAAAGCCGTAGAAGAAGGTGCTGAATTAGTTGTTTTTCCAGAATTAGCTATAAGTGGGTACCCGCCACAAGATTTAATATGGGAAAAACCCTTTATTGATCAGAATGATTCGATTTTAGACGACATTGCTTCCAAATCCACCATTCCAATGATACTTGGTTTTATTCGAGAAGAGAACGGACGTTTTTATAATAGTGCAGCTTTATGTCATGATGGAAAAATCACACATACGTACGATAAAATATTACTTCCAACTTATGATGTATTTGACGAATATCGCTACTTTACACCAGGAAGTGATGTGGGTATATGGCCATTAGAATTGAATGGTGAAACGATTCAAATTGGAATTCAAATATGTGAAGATTTATGGGATGAAGATTACGATTTTAAAGTTTCTCTTGAACAAAAGAAGCGTGGAGCAGATTGTATAATCAATATTTCTGCATCTCCATATCATGAAGGAAGACTTGCGGAAAGAATTGATTTAATTCAATCCAAAATAAAAGATACCCAAATACCATTTTATTACTGCAATTTAGTCGGTGCCCAAGATGAACTTATATTTGATGGGCAATCCCTTGCCTTTAATCAATATGGAAACAATATTGGTTATGGGAATGCATTTATTCAAGACATGTTATTGATTGATTCGGGACAAGAATCACACCCATTACCTATATGCCATAGAAAAGAAAATATGTATAATGCATTGGTACTTGGCGTTTCGGATTATTTTTCTAAATCAGGTCACACAGAAGCTGTGATTGGTTTAAGTGGCGGTATTGATTCAGCTTTAGTAGCTTGTATTGCTGCCGATGCTCTTGGACCAGATAAAGTCCATGGAATATCCTTGCCAAGTAAATATTCGAGTGATCATAGTTTAGCTGATGCAGAACTATTAGCAAAAAATTTAAATATTGATTATAGAATATTGCCTATTGCAGAATCTGTTCAAACATTGGAAACATCATTAGCTCCATTATTTATGGGTAAAGAACCTAATGTTGCAGAAGAAAATATTCAGGCACGAATTCGTGGAAATTTGTTGATGGCACTATCTAATAAATTCGGATGGTTAGTTCTGTCTACTGGGAATAAAACAGAAATTGCATTAGGGTATTGTACACTTTACGGAGATATGAGTGGAGGATTGTCTGTAATCTCAGATTTATCTAAAATTGATGTATATGCTCTTGCTCGGTATGTAAATAAGCAGCATTCAAACCGTATTCCAGAAAATACTATCTCAAAACCACCATCCGCTGAATTAGCTCCAGATCAAGTGGACCCATTTGATTATGATGTTGTGAGTCCATTGGTAGATAAAATTGTTGAAGATCGAATGTCTATTGCTGATTTAATTGAAGGAGGAGCACCATCAGAATTAGCCCAAAGAATTTATCACTTGATTCGAATAAATGAATATAAGCGAAGACAAGCTGCTCCTGGATTGAGAATAAGCCCAAAGGCATTTGGAATCGGGAGACGAGTACCAATTATTAATCACTTTAATGGAGAAAAAAGCCATGAATAAAATAATAATAACAACTATTTACTTTTTAGTTAGTTTATTACATGCTGAAAATTTTGGGCAAAGAGATTTAATGCCAGTTGAATTTTGGGGAAATTTATCCGTTGAAGAAAAAGTAGCCTTTGTCAATGGTGTCTATAGTGCTACATCTATATTGAAAAAGCATCACGAGCATGAAGTTTATCGGCAACATAAACATGATCCAAATTGGTCACAGCCTTATTATATAGAACGCTACTATGATATAATCGACGAATACCATTCTGAAACTGTTGGGTATGATTTGCGTGTTATTGCATTGCATATGGATGCATTATATGCCAATTATGATAATCGAAAAATACCAATTATGGAAGCATTACGCATTGTTTCTCTTTCTCAAGATGGAAATCGTTCTCGTGCTGATTTAAAATTGCTCCAAGCACAGCGCAAATATATGCATTAAATATATATTCAATTTAATTATCACAATATGTTTAACTTTCGCCCTTAAATCGGGTCAGTATAAAAGGAGATTTATGTTTAAAAAACAATATATATTTGTTGTCTTGTTAAATGTAGCATTCGTTATTGCTCAGGGACATGCCGGACGTGGCAGTGGAGGCAGGCCAGCAATGGGGAAAATTTCTGGTGTTGTAGTAGATTCACTGTCTGGTCAAGAAATTGCATATGCATCTGTATCTGTGATAAACATGAAGACGGATGAAATTATTACAGGTGCAATTACTGATGATTCAGGATATTTTATTATAAAAGGAATTTCATTTGGGCGTTTCATGGTTCGAGTTGAATTTATTGGATATAGTCCTGCAAAAGTCGGTCCAATAAAAATGTTTCCAGGTGGGGGTTCTATGGAGCCTTTTCTAGGGAAAATAATGCTTCAACAAAAAACTATTGAACTCAGCGATGTGACTGTGACAGCAGATAAGCCAATTTTCACTCATTCTGTAGATAAAAAGACTTTTAACGTAGAGCAGAATACAACTACTACAGGTGGAAATGCGATTGATGTATTAAGACAAATTCCCGGTGTCGAGGTTGATATTAATGGGAAAGTAAGTCTCAGAGGGAATACTAATGTTAATCTTTTGATTGATGGTAAATCTACTCGTATGAGTAGCGATAACCAGGAAGCATTATTGGAAAATATCCTTGCAAATAATATAAGTGATGTAGAAGTCATTACAAATCCAGGTGCAAAATATGATCCTGATGGTATGGCTGGCATTTTAAATATTGTTTTAAAGGAAAATAAATTAGCTGGTTTAAATGGTAGTTTTGCTTTAGGAACAGACTTTGGCAATCGTAATAATGGATCAGGTCAAATCAACTATAAAAATAAACATTTCAACCTATTCTCGAATGTAGGTTTAAAAGCACGTGTAAGGAATAGAACTGGCGACAATGAACAGATTATGAATTCAGATGAAATTAAAACAGAACTAAATGAAATTACAGCTGGCGACAGAAATGGTTCGAATTTGTTTTTGAAAGGAGGATTTGAATATTCTCCTAATCGATTTCATACTGCTGGGTTAGATGTTACCTTCAGTGACGGCGGAGGAGAAGGTGATTCAAGAGTTGATTCTGATCATACTGTGGATGATGACCAATCCATATATAACCGTGTTACAACTAGGAAGGGCTTTCGGGGTGGCTTAGACCTATCTATTAGCTATGATAGACATTTTCAAAACCCACGGCATAAATTGAATATATTAGCAAGTAAATCCATCAATACGGATGATCATGATGATTCTTTTGAAATGGTTTTAGAATCAGGTGACTCAGACATATTAGATTTTTCTCCACAAAAAAATGATAGACTTAATTTAAATAATTCATCTTTAATTCAAGCTGATTATGTCATCCCATTGGAAGAAATGAAAATTGAAGCTGGTCTTAAATCAACAAACCGTAAAATGGATGATGATTTTTATTCTCAAACGTTGGATGCTTCGAAGGGAGAATGGATAGCAGATGATTCCCTGAACAATCGATTTAAATTTGATGAATCTATTAATGCTGCTTATACGCAATTATCACTCAACAAAGGGATGTTCCAAGGGCAGATTGGACTCCGTTATGAAATTGCAAAGACACGATCAGAGCTTGTTACTACAAATGAATTATTTGACAATCCTTATAATAGTTTATTCCCTAGTGCATCCATTTCATTTGGACCTTCAGGAATTTTTCAATTACAAGCGAGTTATAGTAAAAGAATAAATCGACCTTCATCACGAAGATTGAATCCATTTCCAAATTATTCAAATAAAATGAATATGCGAATGGGAAATCCATTCTTGAAACCTGAATATACTGACAGCTATGAATTAAATTTTTCAAAGATGAATCGAAAATTATCTATTACTACTGGGTTATACTATCGTCATATGGTGGATAAAATTCGTCATCATAAAATTGTAAGGGAGGATGGTGTAGGTGTAACATCCTATGTGAATTATGATAATTCCAAAACGTATGGTACTGAATTAGTCCTGTCAGGACAACTTGTAAAAGGACTTCGAGTCATGTTAAGTGGAAATGCCTATTTGGATGAGTATGATGCTTCAAGTTTGGGAATGGCGGAATATGATGCGGACGCATTAGGTTTGTCAGGGCGGGCTATGATTATGTGGAATATCACTAAAAATACAGAACTAATGTTAATGACATTCTATCGTGCCCCAATGGATATTCCTCTAGGGAGAATGAATGCAATGTCATTTACTACATTCTCCGTGAAACAATCATTTATGGATAAGCGAATGAGCTTAGCTTTGAAAGTAAATGACCCTTTAGATATACAAGGATTTAGTTTTGAAGTTGGTGAAGATTATTGGAATCAATCAGGACTTTGGCGTTGGGACAGCAGGTATGCTACAATAAATTGGGATTATCGATTTGGTAAAATGGAAAATATAGGAAGGAAGAAAAGAGATGGTATGGATAGGGAAGAAATGGATATGGGCTTTTAATAGATAGGCATCCTGTATGAAACTTTAAAAGCTCTGCATGTTTCTGCAGGGCTTTTTTAATTTATATTACGTAATATTTTACATGGCAATTCTATCATTTAATAATTATAAACAATATTACAATGTGAAGGGTGATGGGTATCCCATATTATTTTTACATGGTCTTGGATCAACTGGGATTGATTGGAAACCGCAATATGATATTATGTGTGTAAAGTATAAATGTATTCTTCCAGATTTACGGGGTCATGGTAACTCAGATAAACCTAATGGTCCTTATTCAATTTCACAAATGGCGGATGATATACTTCAATTAATAAAATCTATTGAAAGATGTCCTGTACATGTAGTCGGTATTTCCATGGGCGGTGCTGTTGCATTCCAATTAGCCCATAT
>Ga0257116_1000308_pt1 | contig 50854 bp, 48 predicted proteins | sample SI112_120mmetaG_FD_190150 | JGI IMG/M metagenome (GOLD analysis project Ga0257116, IMG submission 190150) | Marine microbial communities from Saanich Inlet, British Columbia, Canada - SI112_120m | ecosystem: Environmental > Aquatic > Marine > Inlet | place: Canada: British Columbia | collected...
CGATACAAGGCCATCCTGGTTGATGCTGATGCCTATCTGCTTGAATTAACCCGTTACGTAGTGCTGAACCCAGTACGTGCAGGAATGGTGAGTGCACCAGGTCTTTGGTCATGGAGTAGCTATCAAGGAATTACGGTGACAGTTGACTAAATAGACTTAACTTTCCATCTAAGGACCACGTTTCTGGGGCCTCAAGGCTCGGCCCGTCAGTACTTCATGATTACCCTGACTGGTTCAGAGGCTCCTTAGCCATAATCCGTCTCTACAGCCTCATCCCCCAACTGCTCTCGTAGACGCTGGAATAGTGCGCTACTGGGCTGTACATTCCACTCTGACCCCATATCGAGTTGAGCAATCGCTTGTGGCTGACGATAGTGGATACGCACCGGAATATGCCCCTCGCAGAAGGGTTTGATCACAGTCTGTAGCGCCTCCACCCCACTGCCCTGCAATTGTGACTGTTCTAGTTTCAGGGTCAAGCGCTTCATATAGGCTGCGCGTGCCCCATCCAGATTCCACAGCTCTTCGGTGTTCATCCGTAATCCACCGGTGTAGTCATCGTCGGTTACTGTACCCTGCACCACCAGAATGGCATCTTTCTCTAATAGATGACGGTACTTTTCATAGGTCTCAGCAAACAGCGTCATCTCTAGTCTCCCGGTACGATCATCCAGCACCAGAATGGCGAGCGGTTTTCCGGTACGGGTCTTCACCACCCGCATTGAGACCAGCAACCCCGAGAGTGTCACCATCTTGTCTTTATCTGAGGAGAGGCGGTTCATGCGCTGGGTGATGATATGACTCAACTCCTCTTCATGCTGGTCAATCGGATGTCCGGTTAAGTAGAGTCCCAGCGTATTACGTTCACCAATCAGTCGTTCATCCTCACTCCACGGTTTGGCCTGTTGGTAGCTGACCACCACAGCAGGTTCACTCTCATCACAGCCACCGAACAGATCTGCCTGCCCCCGCTCCTGGTCACGCACATGTTGCTCTGCGGCCTGCATCGCATCCGGCAGACTGACCATCAGCGTTGCACGGGATTCCCATGCAGGTTGCCCTTCAAGTGGGGGGGCTATCTCATCCAGTGCCCCAGCACGGATCAGTGACTCCATCACCCGCTTGTTGGCCTTGCGTAGATCAATTCGACGGCAGAAGTCAAAGAGATCTTTATAGTTACCACTCTCTTCGCGTTCGGCAATGATCCCTTCTATCGCGGCCTCACCAACCCCCTTGATCGCACCAATGCCGTAGACCACATCATACTTCTCGGAGTCGTTCTGCTTGAGGACCGTGAACTTGTAGCGACTACGATTGATCCCCGGTGGGTGGACCACCAGCCCCATGGAGCGGCACTCTTCAATCAGTGTCACCACCTTGTCGGTGTTGTCCATATCGGCCGAAAGTACCGCTGCCATAAAAGGGGCAGGATAGTGTGACTTGAGCCAGGCGGTCTGGTAGGAGACCAGTGCATAGGCCGCCGAGTGTGATTTATTAAAACCATATCCGGCAAATTTCTCCACCAGATCAAAAATCTTCATCGCCAGGACAGGATCAATCTGGTTGTTTTTGGCCCCCTCTGCAAAGATGGAGCGCTGTTTCTCCATCTCCTCCGGCTTCTTTTTACCCATCGCTCGGCGCAACATATCTGCACCACCGAGCGAGTAGCCCGATAGTACCTGTGCAATCTGCATCACCTGCTCTTGATAGAGGATGACGCCGTAGGTAGGCTGCAGAATGGGGATCAGCGACTCATGCTGGTACTTGGCATCGGGGTAGGATAGCTCTTCCCGACCATGTTTACGGTCGATAAAATTATCCACCATCCCCGACTCCAGCGGGCCGGGGCGGTAGAGCGCAACCAGTGCAATAATATCCTCAAAACAGTCCGGCTTGAGTTTGACGATCAACTCCTTCATCCCGGAGGACTCGAGCTGAAATACCGCTGTAGTCTGAGCCGCCTGCAACAGCTCAAACGCACTCTTGTCTTGTAGGGAGATCTTGGTAATATCAAGCGGCTGCTCACCCTGCAGTTTGCGCTGCACGTCGATCATCTCAATCGCCCAGTCAATGATGGTGAGAGTGCGCAGCCCAAGGAAGTCAAATTTGACCAGCCCAACGGCCTCGACATCATCCTTATCAAATTGTGTAACCAGGCCGGAACCGTTCTCTTCACAGTAGATCGGACTGAAATCATTAATATCGGAGGGAGAGATCACCACCCCTCCTGCATGTTTACCGGCGTTACGCGCAACACCCTCCAGTGAACGCGCCAGGTCGACCAACTCACGAACGTCATCCTCCTCATCGTAACGCTCTTTCAGCTCATCCGTCTCTGCCAGTGCCTTATCCAGTGTCATACCAAGATCAAACGGGATCAGCTTGGCGATACGGTCCACCATTCCGTAAGGGTGCCCCTGCACACGCCCCACATCACGTATCACCGCCTTGGCATTCATTCGCCCATAAGTGATGATCTGTGAGACACGATCAATACCGTAGGTCTCTGCCACATAACGAATCACCTCATCACGCCGATCCATACAGAAATCGACATCGAAGTCAGGCATGGAGACACGTTCAGGGTTGAGAAAGCGCTCAAATAGCAGTTCATACTCCAGAGGATCAAGGTCGGTAATCAATAGTGCATAGGCAACCAGTGAGCCTGCACCTGAACCACGCCCCGGCCCTACCGGAATACCTTTCTCTTTTGACCAACGAATGAAGTCGGCAACAATCAGGAAGTAGCCTGGGAACCCCATACCGTTAATCACTTCCAGTTCGATCTTGAGACGCTCATCATAGGGGGCACGCTTCCCGGCAATCAACTCAGGGGTTTCGAACAGCTGAATCAGCCGCTGTTCGAGGCCTTCTTCAGACTCCTTCTGGAAAAACTGCTCAATTGTCAGCCCTTCTGGAATGGGAAATTCGGGCAGATAGTTCTTACCCAATGATAGCTCTACGTTACAACGTCTGGCGATTTGAACACTGTTCTCAATCGCCTCTGGCAAATCTTCAAACAACGCCGCCATCTCTGCTGCAGATTTCAGATACTGGTCGGCCGTGAAGTGTTTGGGACGACGTGGATCGTCCAGCACCCGACCATCATGAATACAGACCCGTGCCTCATGCGCGTCAAACTCATCGGCTTTGAGGAAATGGACATCATTGGTAGCCACTACGGGAAGCTGGTACTGTTCTGCCAAAGCGACTGCTCCGTGATTCCAATTCTCGTCTCCACTACGCTCGGTACGCTGTAACTCCAGGTAGAAACGACCGGGGAAGAGCGCCACCCACGCCTGTAGATGCTGCTCAGCCTCCTCTTGCTCTCCATCCAACAGGGCCTGCCCAATATCACCACTACGCCCGCCAGAGAGTGCAATCACTCCAGCGGTTAACCCTTTAAACCAGTCCCGATCTATCTGTGGTACGCCGCGCCGTTGTCCCTCAATAAAAGAGCGGGAGAGTAGTGTCTTGATGTTTTTAAACCCATCACTGTTCTGTGCCAACAAGACCAAACGGGACTCCAGTCCACTCTCCTCTTCTGGGTGGATGCGCACCTCACTCCCAAAGATCGGTTTAATCCCGGACCCGGTTGCTGCACGATAAAATTTGACCGCAGAGAACAGGTTACCCAGATCAGTCACTGCAACCGCTGACATCTCCCCCTCCTGCACTGCAGTCATCAGCGGGCTGGGCTGTTTCTTCTTCTCAATCCGAATCAACCCATTTTCAAGAGAGTACTCGGTATGGGTACGGAGATGAACAAACGACATTTTAAATTTGTGCCTCAATCAAACGAACCAGGGTACTGGCTCCATCAATATAGATCTTGTAATAGATCCAATAGAGTCCACCACAAAGCCCTGCCAAAATAATCCAGCCGCCCAAATGACCGCTCCATACCTTACCCTGAGCATAGCTCTTCTCAATCACCACCTCTAGCACAGGGGCGATCAGAAACCCTACAATGGAGAAGCCTATCAGGAATAGCATCATAATGGCTGCCGTCAGTAGAAAAGGGTCTAAAACCCATTGCTGCAGCTTAACGATCAATAAATCCTCCACCGCATTGAGAATCAACAGTGATCCCGGCAACACAAAGTAACGACGCAATTGATGTCTCTTCAGTTTCACCGGCATCGTGAATTATCTCTCTCTCGCCAAAATTTTCCGTACCGGCGCAAAACTGCGACGGTGCTGTTCTAGCACACCATATTGCTCCAGCATCTCAAAATGGAGTTTGGTTGGATACCCCTTATGACGATCAAAGCCATATTCAGGATGCTGTTGATGCAACTCAACCATCATCTGGTCACGTGCTACCTTGGCCAGTATCGAAGCGGCACTGATCGCCTCTATTTTACTGTCACCCTTGATAATAGCCTCCGCTGGAATCGACAGATCCGGTAGTCGGTTGCCATCCACCAGTACTTTATCGATTGGGCCACTCAACTGCTCCACCGCCCGCTTCATTGCTAACATCGAGGCATGGAGGATGTTGATCTCATCAATTTCCAGATGGCTTGCCTCAGAGATAGCCCACTCCACAGCAACTGCACGAATCTCCACAGCCAAAGTCTCTCTTCGCTTGGCAGAGAGCTTTTTGGAGTCTGCCAGCCCGATAATGTCATGGTTTTCAGGTAACACCACCGCAGCAGCAACTACCGATCCAATCAAGGGTCCGCGCCCCACCTCATCTACACCAGCGATCATCATACGATCATCTCCTCAACCAGACTGGCCAATCGTGCTGAAGAATCACCTTCCCCCAAAGCTGTCCGTACCTGCTCCAATCCTTGCAGCATCTCTGTCTGCTGTGAACTCTGCTCCAGTAATGGCTGCAGTTGTTGGAGTATTGCTGTTGCAGAGGCCTGCTCCTGCAGCAATTCAGGTACCACCTCCCTTTGTGCCACAATATTAACCAGTGACACCCAGCGTGTTTTGATCAGCCGACTGAGGATGGCATAACTGAGTGGAGCCATACGATAGACCACCACCATCGGTCTGTTGAGCAGTGCTATCTCCAGTGTCACCGTACCTGATGCGGTAACAATCGCATCACAAGCATGGATAGCCCGGTGTGCATCGCCTTTTATCCGATACAGTTGCCCATTGAATGTTTCAGCGGATTCGAACAGGCTATTTGGCAGCTCCGGTGCTTGTGAGAGGAGAAACTGGACCTCTGGATCTTGTTGTGTCAGCTGTCTGGCACTCTCCAAAAGTTCAGGTAAAAGAGTGGTTACCTCGCCTCTGCGACTCCCTGGAAACAGCCCTACCGTTCTGCGATTTGGATCTAACCCCAACTGTTTTCTAGCTGTCTCAACCGACTCTTCACAAGAAACTTCACCCACCAACGGGTGCCCCACATAGGTGGCAGGCACTCCAACACGATCATAATAGGGCTGCTCAAACGGGAAGATCAACGCCATATGGTCAACCCGTTTGGCAATTTTATGGATACGGCTTTCACGCCAGACCCAGATCTTGGGGCTGATATAGTAGAGCACCGGTATACCGAGTTGTTTGGCCGTTTTCGCCAGCAGCAGATTGAAACCAGGATAGTCCACAAGAATCAGCAGATCTGGTTTGCGTACTTTCAACAATGTCCGCATCTGTTGCAACACACCATAAAGCATGGGGAAATGTCGGATAATCTCCACCAGCCCCATGACCGCCATCTGCTCAATACCAACAATGGCGTTAAAGCCCTGCTGACGCATACGTGCCCCTCCCATACCAAAACAGTCAGGAGCGTTGTTACGTTGATTGAGTACTGCTAACAGGCGAGCGGCGTGCAGATCCCCCGAAGGCTCTCCTACACTGATCATCACTTGCTTTGGGGGCATCTCAGTTTATCGAAGTACGCCGATCTTGCTCTTCTCTTGATCGACAATGAAGTCCCTAAACAGAGCCAGTTCAGGGTGCTGCTCAGTCAACTCACTAAGCTTACCCACCACACCAGATAGCGGCTCTTTGCTATGGAACATCCACTTAAAGGCCTGTTTCATCGCGCTACGTGCCTCCTGACCAAACCCTTTTCGCTTCAACCCCACCAGGTTAAGACTAACGGGCCGTGCCAGGTTGCCTGAAACCTGTATATAGGGCGGGATATTCTTATTGATCGCACTTCCCATTGTAGAGAATGCGTAGGAACCGATGGTGATAAATTGACTGACCAGCGTAAAGCCACCTAGCGTCACATGGTCATGAATAATCACATGCCCCGCCAGCGAGGTATTATTCACCAGAATGACATGGTTATGGATTATGCAATCGTGGGCAATATGAACATAGGCCATAATCAGATTATGGTCACCGATTTTAGTGACACCCCCTCCACCCACCGTGCCACGATTGACGGTACAGCACTCTCGAAAGGTGTTGTTGTCACCAATTTCCAATGTGGTCGGCTCACCATGGTATTTGAGGTCCTGCGGATCTTCACCAATGGAGGAGAATTGAAAGAAGTGGTTGTTCTCTCCAATGGTACTCGGCCCCTTGATCACCACATGAGACTCCACCTTACAACCTGCACCCATGGTGACATCAGCACCAATGACCGAGTAGGGTCCGATCTCTACCCCATTAGCGATAATTGCCGAGGGGTCAATAATGGCAGTGTCATGGATCATTGAGCTGGATTAATCGAGTTCTTTTTCAGCACACATCAGGTTGGCACTGGCGACCACTTTGCCGTCGACCAACGCCTTGCCGGTAAATTTCCATACATCACGAATACGACGTTCCAGCTCCACCTCAAGAATCAGTTGATCACCAGGCTCTACTGGCTTGCGGAAGCGTGCCTTGTCGATACCAACAAAATAGTAGAGGGAGTTATCACAAGGCAATTTACCGGTTGTTTTGAAGGAGAGGATACCTGTTGCTTGCGCCAGTGCCTCCATAATCAGCACACCCGGCATGACTGGGATATGGGGAAAATGCCCCTGAAAAAACGGTTCATTGATGGTGACATTTTTAACCGCAGTCAGGCTTTTTCCGGGTTCAAAGTCCAGCACTTTATCAACTAGTAAAAAAGGGTAACGGTGTGGCAAATGCTTCATCACCTCATGAATATCCATCTGGTTCATTCTTGTGGTTCCTGTTTTTCAGACATCTCTATTTTTCCCAATTTTTTCTCAACAGCACGCAGACGCTGAATTGACTCATTCAATTTCTTAAATTGTACTGTATTTCTTCTCCACCGACGGTTGGTATCTGCCGGGGTACCTGAAGAGTAGACACCCGGCTCCTCGATTGACTGTGCAACAAAGGTCCTTGCTGTACAGTGTGTTCCTGGGGCAATATGGATATGACCAACCACCCCAGCTTGCCCTCCAAAGGTTGAACCTGCTCCAATCGTAGAACTTCCAGCCACCCCCACCATTGCAGCCATTGCACAGTTCTCACCAATATGGACATTATGGGCAATATGGACCAAATTATCGATTTTGACCCCATCCTCAATCACTGTATCTTCGAGTGCGCCACGATCAATAGTAGTGTTTGCACCAATTTCCACACGATCTCCTATTACAACTCGGCCTAACTGTGGAATCTTGATCCAGCGCTCACCCTCTTGCGCAAAACCAAAGCCATCACTTCCAATCACGGCTCCCGGATGGACAATACACCCCTCCCCCAACACGGTATCTTCCATCAATGAAATGTTTGCCATCAATCGGCTACCTTTACCGATTTTGCAACCTGAAGAGATTACACAACCCGGACCAATATAGACACCTTCACTAATCCTGGCCCCTGCCATCACCATACTCTTTGCACCCACCCAGCCACCTGCGGCCAGTGTTGCAGAGAGGCTTACGGTTGCTGTAGGGTGAACTCCAAAATCAACCTGTCGAAACGGGTGAAATAGAGATGCCGCCTTGGCATACCCTAAATACGGGTCATCCATTAACAAGCGGTTACCATTAAACAGCTCTTGTTGTTCCGGGCGCAAGATAACCGCCGCAGCCTCTGTTGTTGAGAGGTGAGAAGCATATTCTGCAGAAGAGAGGAAAGAGAGTTGATTTGCCGTTGCACGATCTAGCGGGGCAATATCCTCAATCTCCTGTTTAGAGTCCCCCAGCAGGGTTGCACCAATCTCATGGGCTACGTCTTGCAGAAAGATACTCTCAAGCCGCTCATTGATCATCGATAAGTGCCCGAACCATTTTTAATAAAAATCAAGTCTGTAATGATGATCAGAAAATTGACTCTATTTAGAGACTGCTTTTCCAGAAGTGGCCTGCTCTGAAACCCGTTGTAGAGCATTCAATACTTTGAGAGAGATATCTGCACGCGGAGAGGCAAAGATAACCGACTCATTGACAATCAGATCAAACTTCTCTGAATTTGCGATCTGATCAACGGTTTTATAAACCAGTTTCTGCAGCTTCTGCAGCTCCTCAGCCTGTGCAATCCTAAGATCCGCACCATACTCCTCATCCATCAATTTCAACTCACTACTACAGGAACGAATCTTCCTCAACTGTTTATGTTTTTGCTGTTGGCTCAATGCCACACTCTCTCGTTCCAGCATCTCTTCCATCTTCTTGCAACTCTTCTGAAACTCCAGAATTTCCGTTTTCCGTCCGCCAAAAGAGGCCTCCAGACGTTGCGTGGCCTCTGTTGCCTGAGGAATTTTCTGCAACAAGAGGTTAATATTTACAATACCAATCTTGCTACCCAAACCGTTCTCTACTGCCTGAGCAGCAGAAGCTGTGATCATACACAGCAAAAAAACAGCACTAATCTCTCTCATTCGCATTATTTTTATTCTCTTAAGTTTGAACCTCTAGAACATCTGCCCTAGACGAAACTGAAAGGCCTCCAAATCATCGCCATCCTCTTCAATCAAAGGCCACCCCCAACTAAAGCTCATTGGGCCGACAGGAGAGACCCATTTTGCACTAACACCAACTGATGCCCGTGCATAATCGACTGCATCACTCAACTCTTCCGAGTTAGAAACGGTTCCCAAATCTACAAACCCGCTCACTCTTGTGGATTTTAAATCTTCTAAAAAGGGTACCGGAAGAATCACTTCGGCATTGAACACGGCTTTCAGCCCGCCACCCAGTGCATTTTTAGCTTTATCTTGAGGCCCAATAGAGTTCCCTGCAAAACCTCGAACAGACCCCTCTCCCCCCGTATAGTATCGAGTAAAGAATGGCAGATTATCTTGATCTCCATATCCATCACCGAGACCAACATCTCCTTTCAGAAGTACGGTTAAGTCTTCCGTTAATGGATAGAAGAAGTCATGTCTATACCCCACCTTAAAGTACTCAATGCCACCTGGAGCACCCATTTCAGCTCTGAAATGTTGAAAACTTCCCTCATCAGGAAAAACTGCTCTATTTCTACTGTCTCTACTCCAGCTTGCTGTCAGCTCCAGCACATTAAAGGAGTCATCACCCTCTGCGGCGATCAACGTTGAACATAATGATGACACCCCACTAACCCCACAATTTACATTAGAAAACTGTTGAGGCTCAATACCAATGAATAGGCGTTCATATTCACTGGTTGGTAACCCGATATCAAAATTGGCTGCCATTGAATCATAGCTATAGCTACTCACCTCATTCGATGAGTCACGCTTTCTATAGTGGGTACCGACCCCCAGACTTACCCCATCCTCTGTAAAATAGGGATCTCGATACCCTAGTCCATATGCTGTTTCGGTTTCGCTATTATTAAATTCAAATTCGACCTGTTTACCTGACCCCATAAAGTTGTCTTGTTTCAGGTTGGTATTAAACACCACTCCACTGGTCTGCGAGTACCCCAGACCAAGCATCATGCTGCCTGTAGACTTTTCCTCAACCTGGTAACTGAGGTCAACCTGATCCGTAGTCCCTGCGACAGGCACCGTATCGACCTTAACACCCTCAAAATAGCCCAGTTTACGTAGCCGGGTCTGTGACCGCTCGACCTCTGTATTAGAGTATCGGCTCCCTTCAAACTGACGCATCTCACGGCGTATCACCAGATCTTGCGTCTTCGTATTACCCACAATATTGATACGATTCACATAGACTCTTTTTCCAGGGTCGACCAGAAAGGTTAGATCAACACGATTATCGGTACCCTCCATTTGAGGAATCACATTAATATTGGCAAAGGCATAGCCCGCCTCTCCGAGTCGGCTTGAAAGTGCATCATTGACTTGAGCAACCGCCTTCCGTGAAAAGATATCTCCTTGTTGGATATCAACCAGCGCCTGTAACTCATTTTCAGGAACAACCATCTCTCCTTTCAAGGCAACCTGGCCTATGGTGAATTGATCTCCTTCACTCATATTGATGGTGATATAGATCCCTTCGCGATCCGGGGTAATCGAAACCTGTGCCGAAGTGATTTCAAAATTGATATACCCGCGATCCATATACCAGGAGCGCAGCATTTCCAGGTCACCACTCAATTTCTGCCTGGAGTAGCGATCATTCTTGGTAAAGAAAGAGAACCAATTCCCTGTACTGAGCTGAAACAGGTCTTTTAGCGCCTCTGCATCATAGGCCTGATTACCAATCAAGGTAATCTGATAAATACGGGCACTCTCACCCTCACTGATCTCCACCCGAACTGCCGATCTATTTCGTTCTAACGGGGTCAGAGTTGTCTCAATCTCAACACCATAACGCCCCATGCCTAAGTATTGACGACGCAGCTCTGCCTCTACTTTATCCAATAGAGCGCGGTCCAGCACTTGTCCCTCATACAGACCAATCCCTTTCAGCCCCTCTTTGAGCATCTCGGTCTTGATCACCTTATTGCCTTCGATAGTGATATCTGCAATCGCAGGGCGTTCAATGACAGCCACCATCAGTACATTGCCCTCTTTTTCCAGGCGTACATCTTTGAAAAACCCTGTTTTATAGAGTGCACGAACGGCTGCAGCGGACTTTTGTGATGTCAGCTCATCCCCGACTTGAAGCGTGAGGTAGTTAAAGATTGTACCAGCTGAGATCCGTTGTAATCCTTCAACACGAATATCCTGAATGACGAAGGGGGAGAAAGCCCAGCTTGAAAATGCCAGTAACCAGAAAAAACCGATAAATATAGAACGTCGAAACATTATAGAAGCCTGCCCGTCTTCATTATTCATTAAAACAGCCGAAGTAGGTCATTGTATAGTGCTAATGACATCAATCCAACCAGAAAAACAATACCAATCTTTTGCCCCACCATCATTACATCTTCAGAAAGAGGCGCTCCTCGAACCCATTCAAGCAGATAATAGAAAAGATGACCTCCATCCAGTAGCGGTACAGGTAACAGATTTAACACGCCCAAGCTGACACTCACCAACCCCAAAAAGGAGAGAAACGGGGTCAAACCACTCTCCATTGAATTTCCTGCATACCGAGCAATGGTAATCGGGCCACTCAATCCATCCGTTGATGTTGCCCCCACGACCATACGCCCCATCACCTGTAGCGTCATCATTGACATATCCCAGCTCTTCTCCACCCCTCGTACCAATCCGTCAATCACTCCGTACTGAACCGTCCGAAAATGATTTTTACGGTACTCCTCAAGATCGACCATAGCACCTATCCGTCCTATCACCTTGCCCTCCTGCTCTACTCGTGCAGGTACCAGTTCTAATGGAAAAATCACCCCATCCCGTTCTATTGTCAATAATAGGTGCTGCTCTGGGCTCTCTTTGACCCACTCGACCCATTGCTGCCAACTCTCAACGGGCTCGTCATTCACGGTCAACAACAGATCTCCCGACTCCAGCCCTGCACTGGCAGCTGCACCATCCGCCAGGACTTTACCAATACGTGGCGGCAGCAGAGGCCGTTCCATCGAAAACCCGAACCCTTTCAGTAGCGCCATCCCCTCAGGGATCTCTTTTCCAAAGGGACTTTCCAGAGTACGAAATCCGGTTTCACCTGAACGTGTCACAACCTCTAACTGCACCGTATCATTCAACAGCACTGAACCCAGCATCTGCTCTAATGCCTGCTGCCAGATTTGTACCGTCACACCATTGACAGCAATAATCTCATCCCCTTGACTTAACCCGCCATCAGCAGCAACTGAAACTGACTCAACCTGACCCACAACCGGTTTCATACCACTCACTCCCAACATCTGTACAGCACCAAATGCAAAGACTGCAAAAATCAGATTGAATAACGGCCCCGCAACCACGATAGCCGCTCGCGCAGCAAGTGATTGCGCTTCAAATGATCGATGTTTTTCCCGTTCCGGGACTGGCTCATCCCCACCTTCACCCAACATCTTCACATAACCACCCAGTGGAAGTGCTGCCAACACATATTCAGTACCATCCCGCTCGCCAACCTTCTTCCAAAGAGGGCGTCCGAATCCTACAGAGAAGCGAAGCACCTTGACACCCACCCATCTAGCCACCCAGAAATGGCCCAACTCATGAATTGTCACCAACACGCCGATTGCAATAATAAAGGCGATTACCGAATTTAAGCCCGAGCCCATCTCATCTCCTTGATCAACTCTTCTGAATATTGACGCACCTGCTGGTCCTTTGTCTGCAGCTGAAGCAGATTATCAACCGACTCCACGGCCCAATATTCCAATGCACGCTCAACCACTGCCGCAATTTCTGTAAAACCAATCCTCTTTTCCAGAAATGCCTCAACCGCCACCTCATTGGCTGCATTCAATACCATCGGTGCATCACCTCCCGTCTGCATCGCATCTGATGCCAACCTTAAGCAAGGATAACGTTGTAAATCGGGCGGTTCAAAATTGAACTGCGCAACCTCAAACAGATCCAAATGCCCGACCCCGGAGCCAATTCTCTCAGGCCACCCCATCGCGTAGGAGATCGGGGTTCGCATATCTGGATTGCCCATCTGGGCCAGAACTGAACCATCGTTATACTGCACCATGGAGTGAATCATACTCTCTGGATGTAACACGACCTGGATTTGCTCGGGTGATACGCCAAACAGCCAACACGCCTCGATCAACTCCAGCCCTTTATTCATCATGGTCGCAGAATCAACCGAAATCTTCTTTCCCATACTCCAGTTGGGATGTGCAACCGCCTCTTCTGGGGTTACGCAGTCCATCTGATCCAGAGGACGATCACGAAATGGGCCACCAGACCCTGTCAACAGAATCTTCTCAACCCCTGCAGGCATCACACCTAAAGGAGCATGCTGCGGCAGACACTGATAAATTGCATTGTGCTCACTATCAATTGGCAGTAGCACAGCCCCCGACTGCTGAACCTCTTGCATAAATAGCGCACCCGCCATTACCAGAGACTCTTTATTTGCCAACAGGATGCGCTTGCCGGCCCGTACCGCGGCCAGTGTAGGCTGTAGCCCCGCTGCCCCCACTATCGCGGCCATCACCTGATCCACTTTCGGATCAGTCGCAACCTGCTCTAAACCCGTTACACCACTGAGAACAACCGTGTCAGGACTCACCTTATGCAGTTTTTCGGTAAGTGCCCCAGCCAATGATTCATCTGCAATTACCGCAAAATCCGGTTTAAATTGGGCACACTGTGCTGTCAAAAGATCTATCTGCCGAAATGCGGTTAAAGCGACCACCCGAAACCGATCGGGGTGTTGTGAAACCACATCCAGGGTACTTTGGCCGATTGAACCTGTCGCTCCGAGAATCGCAATACCTTGTTGCAACATTTAAGAAACCCACCCTGAGAAAAGTAAAATCCAGAGATAGAGCGGTGCAGCCGCCGTTAAGCTATCAACACGATCCATCAAACCGCCATGACCCGGAATCAAGTTTCCACTATCTTTGACTCCTGCATGGCGTTTATAGGCACTTTCAACCAGATCACCCACAATCGAAAACAGTACAACCACAACGACTGAAAACAGCCACAGAGAGAGACTCATCTCAATATATTCTGTCGCTGTATAGGCAAGCAGCCCCATGACTACTGCCCCCACCATACCCCCTACAGCCCCTTCCACACTCTTTCCGGGGCTGACATTGGGTGCCAACTTTCGCTTACCGAAACGCCCCCCCACCAGATAGGCCCCAATATCAGCACTCCAAATCAAAAACAGCAATAAAAAGAGCAGTTCAACCCCCTGCTGTTGCTGATGAATAACCTCCAAGGCACGCCAGGCGGGGATCAAAACCATTAACCCGGACAGCAGTTTAAACTGTGGTGAGAATAGCCATTGATTTCTCTCTGGAAAACCACGCAGCCAGTAAAAGGCGCTCAACCACCAAATTACACCCGTTAGCAGCAGCCCCTCAAGAGGAAGCCATCGACTGAAATAAAAAAATATAACGACAAGCACAACGTATTCTACCTGAGGCCAGATCCGAGCCTGCCCGGAAATTCGCGCCCACTCCCAACCCGCAATGGCCAACAGCAGCGCCAGAAAGAGAGAAAATTCCAATCCATGCAGAGTCACCACACACCACAACAACAGAGGTCCAAGCACGATAGTACTTATTGTACGTTGTGCAAAAGTGGATAATTGAATCACTACGGAGCTACCAATTGATCGCCTGTTTGTCCAAAGCGGCGTTGACGCTGTTGAAATGAGTCAACCGCATGCTCTAGTGCAGCACGATCAAATTCCGGCCAGTACAGCTCTGTAAAGTAGAATTCACAGTAGGCCATCTGCCAAAGCAGAAAATTACTCACTCTCTGCTCTCCACCGGTTCGAATAAAAAGATCCGGATCGGGGGCATCGCTGAGACACATTTGTTGGTGCAACAACTCTGGAGTCAGCGCCTCAGGATCAAGCTTACCATTCGCCACCTCACGACAGATCCGCCGAGTCGCCTCCGTAATATCCCAACGCCCGCCATAGTTTGCTGCAATATTGAGTGTCAGGGCGCTATTTGATGATGTCAACAACTCTGCTGCTGCGATCTCCTGCTGTAGAGAGTCAGGGAATTTAGACTTATCCCCAATCACCTGTAGGCGAATACCATTTTTATGCAGACGTTTCACCTCTCGTTTCAACGAAGAGACAAACAACCCCATCAAAAATGTGACCTCCTCTTCCGGCCGCTTCCAATTCTCTGTACTAAAGGCAAACAGAGTCAACACCTCAACACCAAGGTCGATACACCCCTCAACCGTTGATCGCACCCGCTCTACACCCCGTTTATGTCCCCAAAAACGGGGGCGGTTCTGGCGTTTGGCCCAACGCCCATTTCCATCCATTACAATGGCTATATGGCGAGGCACTCTATTGTCTATAGACACTGAATAGTCTCTGTCGCGCCTAGATCTCCATCAGGTCAGACTCTTTTTCCTGAACTACCTGATCCACCTCAGTCACAAATCGATCCGTCAGCTTCTGAACCACTTCAGCAGCATGACGCTCCTCATCTTCCGAGATCTCTTTCTCCTTCACAAGATCTTTTAAATCACTATTGGCATCGCGACGAATATTACGTACTGCCACCTTGGCAGATTCCCCTTCATGCTTCACCACTTTGACCAGGTCACGACGACGCTCTTCCGTCAGTGCTGGCAGTGGGATACGAATGGTAGTGCCCATTGATGCAGGATTGAGCCCTAAATCTGACTCCATAATGGCCTTCTCGATGGGTTGGACCATCATTTTTTCCCAGGGTACGACCGTCAGGGTGCGTGCATCTGAAGCATTTACATTCGCAACCTGACTCAAGGGCGTAACTGTTCCGTAGTAGTCGACACTAATCTGGTCCAGCAAACTAGGGTGAGCCCGCCCCGCACGCAATTTCCCCAGCTCGTGTCTAAGTGACTCTACACTTTTACCCATACGCGCTTCAGCATCCTGTTTAATCTCTTCAATCATCGTACTTCTCTTCTTTCACTTGCATTAATTCAGTCTATATTTCAGTATTTTTAGGCAACTACTTCAAGCGGGGATAACCCGTGTCCCCTCTGATTCACTCATGACCGCCCCTTGTAATCCGCCCGGACGCGTCATATCAAAAACTCTAAGCGGCATATTATGCTCTCTACAGAGGATAATTGCAGTCAAATCCATCACCCCAAGCTGTTTATCTAACACTTCATCATAGGTAATCACCCCAATCTTGGTTGCTGAGGCATCTTTTTCCGGGTCCGCCGTATAGATACCATCCACTTTGGTCGCCTTCATGACCACATCGGCCTCTACCTCAATTCCTCGCAAGCAGGCCGCTGTATCTGTGGTAAAAAATGGATTACCCGTCCCCGCGGCAAACAGTACCACTTCTCCCTGTTCTAGGGCATCAATTGCCCCCCGTGTAGTGTACTCATCGCACACTTTGGAGATTTTAAAGGCTGACATCGCTCGTGAGCGTACACCTGACTGCTGTAACGCATCTCTCATAGCAATGGCATTCATCACTGTTGCCAGCATTCCTATCTGGTCACCGGTGACACGCCCGACTCCCACCTGCGCCAAACTCGCACCGCGACAGTAGTTCCCCCCACCAACCACTATTGCAACCTGCACTCCCAAGGCAGAAATGGCTTTAACCTCTTCAACCATCTGCAAAAGAATGGCTGGATCGATCCCCTGGCACCCCTCTCCCATCAAGGCTTCACCACTCAACTTGAGCAAAATACGACGATAGATTGGTTGATCAGACATCTTCACCCCTTGTATTGATTCACTATCCAAAAAAAAGCCTCCCAAAATTTGGAAGGCTTTTTAAATCCTGTTACAGCATAGCAATTAACCCTTAACCTGAGCCATTACCTCATCTGCAAAGTTCTCTTCTTTCTTCTCGATCCCTTCACCCACTTCCAGACGGGAAAACTGAAGAATCTTCGCGCTATTGCTATCCATCAACTTGGCAACCGTCTGGTCTGGATCCTTAACAAAAGGCTGTCCCAGTAGTGTAATCTCATTGACAAATTTCTTCATCCGGCCAACGATCATCTTCTCAATAATTTCCGCTGGCTTTCCACTCTCTTGAGCCTGAGCGATGAAGACCTCTTTCTCCTTCTCCAGCACTTCAGCAGGGATATCATCTTCAGACAGCGCAACAGGCTTGCTGGCTGCCACATGCATCGAGATATCCTTTGCCAGCACAGCATCACCGCCTTGTAGCGCTGTCATTACCCCGATACGACCGCCATGCGAGTAAAAACCGATCACACCACCCTGAGAATCTACTACGGAGAAACGGCGCACCGTCATATTCTCACCCAGCTTGGCAATCAACTCTTGACGACGACCTTCAACGCTATTTGAGCCACCATTCAGAGACATCTCATTCAGTGCGGCTACATCAGCAGGGCTATTGGCCAAAACAGTTGCAGCTGCCTGGCTGGCAAACTCGACAAACTCATCATTCTTAGCCACAAAATCGGTTTCGCTATTAACTTCAACCATTACACCGCGAGAACCATCTTCGCTAATGCTAATCGCAACAATCCCTTCAGCAGCAACACGAGAGGCCTTCTTATCAGCCTTGGCAAGACCAGACTTACGCATCATATCGATTGCGGCATCCAGATCACCATCGGTCTCAACCAGTGCCTTCTTACACTCCATCATTCCTGCGCCGGTACGCTCACGCAGTTCTTTTACCTGACTTGCAGTAATCGCCATTCCTAAATCTCCTATTCGGCTGTATCAGCAGCTTCAACAACAGCTACAGTTGTTGCTGTCTTGGCATCCACAATTGCATCAGCCGCAGCACGTACATAAAGCTGAATTGCACGAATTGCATCATCATTACCCGGAATAATGTAGTCAACCTCTTCCGGATTGTTATTGGTATCTACCACACCAATAACAGGGATACCCAGTTTCTTCGCCTCTTTAATTGCAATTGACTCATGGCCCGTATCGATCACCATGATTGCAGCAGGGAGTCCACCCATATCCTGAATCCCACCCAGCGTTCGCTCCAGCTTTTCCAGCTCGCGGGTCATCATCAACCCCTCTTTCTTGGTTAGACGATCCAGACGACCATCCTCTCTCATCGCCTGAATATCTTTCAGACGACGAATAGACTGTTTAACCGTCTTGAAATTGGTCAGCATGCCACCCAACCAGCGGTGGTTAACGTATGGCATACCAGCACGCAACGCCTCTTCACTCACAATTTTCTGGGCAGCACGTTTTGTTCCAACGAACATCACCTTGCCATTCTTGGCAGCGATACCACCGATAAAGTTCATCGCATCCTGGAACATTGGAAGGGTCTTTTCCAAATTGATGATATGAATTTTATTACGGTCACCAAAGATGTACGGTGCCATCTTGGGGTCCCAGAATCGGGTTTGATGGCCAAAATGGACACCAGCTTCCAGCATTTGTCTCATAGAAACGGACATAGTTTATTCTCCTTTTGGGTTTTGCCTCCGTATATCCCTCAGTCCCAATCTCCAGTTTCATCTATGTAATGAAAGGAGACACCCGAGCCTGCGGTGATGACATACGTGTGAAATAAAATGCGCGCGAAGTATACTATGCGGCTTTACTGACTGCCACTATAAAAATAGCCCCATGAGCATCTCCATCAAAAACATCGAAGAGATTGAAAAAATGCGCATTGTCGGAAGGCTTGCTGCTGAAGTACTTGAGATGGTTAAACCTCACGTCACTGCCGGTATAACCACGGACGAACTGAACCGCATCTGCCACGACTATATCGTCAGTACCCAGCAGGCGATTCCTGCCCCACTCAACTATCACGGTTTTCCAAAATCGATCTGTACCTCTGTAAATCATGTCATTTGCCACGGCATCCCCAGTAATAAAAAACTCAAAAACGGAGATATCATCAACTTGGATATAACCGTTATCAAAGATGGATATCACGGAGATACCAGTAAAATGTTTGCTATCGGCGCCCCCTCCATTCGCGCCCAACGCCTGATAGAGGTCTCCAGGGAGTGCCTGCTGAAGGGGATAGAGCAGGTAAAACCAGGTATACACTTGGGAGATATCGGCTACGTCATTGAGCGCCACGCCTCAAAACACCACTTCTCGGTGGTGCATGAATATTGTGGACATGGCATAGGCAGAGCCTTCCATGAAGAGCCACAAGTACTCCATTATGGCAACCGAAATACCGGGCCACTACTGGAACCCGGTATGACTTTTACCATCGAGCCGATGATCAACGCCGGTAAACGTCACAGTAAACTCAACCCAAATGATGGATGGACTGTCACCACTAAAGACCGCAGCCTCTCCTCGCAGTGGGAGCACACACTACTGGTCACAGAGACCGGGGTAGAGGTGTTAACCCGGAGAGAGGAAGAAAATGATCTTTAAGGCCATTACCACTGCAACACAACAGACACCAGTTGACCCTTTACAGCTTAAAACCCTGTTAAAACTCAATCAGGATCAGATTGCAGAAGATTTTCATAGCGGCACATCAGCCCGAACCCTGATCCATCAACGCAGTGATACGATCGATCATCTGCTCCAGGCATTGTGGGAAAAGCTTGCCTTTGATGCCTCTATGGCAACTCTCATTGCTGTAGGGGGCTATGGTCGGCAAGAGCTCCACCCGTTCTCTGATATTGATCTGCTAATCCTCATTCAACAAGAGAGCAAACAGTGCAATGAGGCACTCTCGGCCTTTATTACCCTGTTATGGGATCTGGGGCTACAAATTGGTCACAGCGTTCGCACCATTGAGAGCTGCCTTGAAGAGAGCCAGGCAGATATTACCGTTGCAACCAATCTGCTAGAGGCACGACCACTTGCCGGATCAATCTCTCTGTTTGAGCAGCTCCAACGTATACTCAAAAGCGATACAGTCTGGCCCAGTGGCCCTTTTTTCGTTGCCAAATACCGTGAACAACAGGCGCGACTGGAAAAATATAACGATACTGCCTATAACCTTGAACCCAACATCAAAGAGGGTCCCGGAGGGCTGCGAGATATTCAGAATATTCTCTGGGTGACGCGCAGGCATTTTGGCTCCAGCAGCCCACAGGGACTGGTTGACCACCACTTCCTGACCCCCGAAGAGTGCCGGGACCTAGAGAAAGGACAAGAGCGTCTCTGGGAGATCCGCTTCGCGCTACACCTGATCGCAGGACGTGCTGAGGAGCGTCTGCTGTTTGAACATCAACCCGCACTCGCACGCCACTTCGGCGAGACTGACAACCATATGAATCGTGGTGTGGAAGCCTTCATGCACGGCTACTTCAGGACCATCCGGGAACTCTCTCTACTGAATGAGATGCTACTACAGCTCTTTGAAGAGCAGCTACTCACCCCGAAGGCACAGCGTATTCCGACTCTGATTGATGAACACTTCGGTATCCAGGGTGGCTATCTAGCCCTCCAAAAACCGGACAGCCTCAACAATAATCCCAACCTGATCCTCTCGCTGTTTTTAGTGCTCTGTAAACACCCCAAACTCAAAGGGGTCACTGCAGAGACGATTCGACAGATCCGCTCCGCAGGCAGACTGATCGACAACAACTTTCGACAGGATTACGAAAACCAACAACTATTCCTGCAACTCTTTGTCGAACCAGAGGGGCTCACTCACCTGTTAAGACGAATGAACCGCTACGGGATCTTGGGGGCCTATCTGCCCGAATTTGAGAAAATTATCGGCCTGATGCAGCATGACCTTTTTCATGCCTATACTGTCGATGAGCACACCCTCTTCGTTATCCGCAACCTGCGCCGTCTTACTGTCCCTGAATTTCACCATGAGATACCACGGCAGAGCGATCTCATTTTACAACTCAAACATCCGGAACGCCTCTATCTGGCAGCACTGTTTCATGACATTGCAAAAGGACGAGGAGGAGACCACTCCAAACTTGGCATTGAGATTGTCGAAGACTTTTGCCGCCAACACCGTATGAGTCCAGAGAGCAGCAAAGATATCGCCTGGCTGGTTGAAAATCATCTGGTGATGTCGACCTTTGCGCAACGTCGCGATATCGATGACCCGGAGGAGATCCACACCTTTGCTCAACTGGTTGAAACACAATACCGTCTGGAGATGCTCTATCTACTCACAGTCGCCGACATTCGTGCCACCAACAGGTCTCTCTGGAACCATTTCAAGGACTCACTCCTGGGCCGCCTTTTCGCATTAACTACAGAGGCATTGAAGCGCCTTCACCGTCCCGAAGGTGTCGCAGAATGGATTGAAGAGCACCGTCAACAGGCACTGCTACAGCTTCAACAACAAGGGTTTGAAGCCGCAACAATCCATACTCTGTGGGACACCCTAGAGGAGGAGTATTTCCAGAAACATGACGCGGAAGAGATTACATGGCACACCCGTTCAATTCTAAACGCATCCGAACTACCACTGATCAATATCAATCGAGAGAGCACCCATGGTGGCAGTGAAATTCTGATTTACAGTCAGGATAAGCGTTTTCTATTTCCGATCCTGGTCCACACCATCGAGTCTCTGGGGCTGGATATCCATGCTGCAAAAATCAACACCACACTCGACAGCTTTGCTCTGGATGTCTTTACCGTTCTGACACAGAACGGAAAGATTCTTCAGGATCGTGAATTGATCGAAAAAATTCGGCGAAAATTGCTGCAAGAGATTGAGGAGCCCACCCTGCTTGCCCAGCCGGTTGCGTTCAGGCGCTCCCGCCATGAAAAGCATTTTCATGAAGAGAGTACGGTTGCCTTTCAACAGGATGAACACAAACAACAAACTATTCTGGAGGTTCATGCCACCAACCGTTCAGGACTCCTCTCCTCAATCTGCCGAAACCTGATGGAGTGTGATATTCGCGTTCAGGGAGCAAAAATTGCAACCTTGGGGGAACGCGTTGAAGACCTGTTCTGGGTAACACACCAAAACAGCACACCACTACAAGATGAGGAAAAGAACCAGGCGGTCAGCCGACAGATCAAGCTTGCACTTGATCCATCGTAAACACCCTGTTTTGTCTTGATCTCTGCTCAATCAAAAATAAACTCGCCCTCTCCGAGGCGTTGTTTAATCTCACTGATCACCCGCTCTTCATCCGCCTCATTCTTGGCCACAAAAGTGACCGAGAAACGGATAAAGTTACCTGCATCATCCCAAGGGACGGTTGAGATCATCTTCTCCTTGATCAAGTACTGCGAAAAGGCCTCCCCACTCTCAAAGGTGGCTCCACTCTTAGTCCCGCGAGGTGCCTTCACATAGAGATAGAAGGTCGCCTTCGGTTTACTGATCTCAAAACCAGCGCTACGTAGTGCATCCACCAACAGATCATGGCGGCGCGAATATTTGGCACTGGTCTTCTCGGTAATCTCTGGGTGGTTAAGGCAATAGACCCCTGCCTGTTGAATTGCTGCAAATTGGCCTGAATCATTATTGTCTTTAATTGCAGCGAAGGCCTTGACTACCAATTCATTACCCGCCACGAACGCAAGACGCCATCCGGTCATGTTATACGCCTTGGAGAGTGACTGAATCGCAATCCCTACCTCCTTCGCACCCTCCACATTGAGGAAGGATAAGGGCCTCTCCTCACCAAAGGTCAATGCAGCATAGGCCTCGTCAGAGACGATCACCACACCGTTTTCCTTGGCAAATGCAATTGCTTTTTTGTAGAAGGCCTCAGTGGCAACCGCACCGGTCGGGTTATTGGGGTAGTTTAAGCAGAGTAGCTTGGCCCGCGTTTTCTGATCGTCCGTCAACAGATCCAGATCCGGCAGAAAATCATTCTCCTCCAGTAGAGGTAGGCTCACCACCTCACCCCCAACCGCCTCTGTTGTCGTACCCAGCAAAGGATACCCCGGCGTGGTCATAATGGTGATATCGCCCGGATTGATAAAGGCCATCGGTAACAGCGCCAACACCGGTTTACTACCAATACCATGATTGATTTCACTGTTGGCATTTAACCCTGAAACACCAAACACACGATCCATATAACTGGCTGCTGCCTCTTTAAAGGCATCGATACCATTATCGGTATAGCCACGGTTCTCCCATTTTTTTGCCTCTTGACAGAGCACCTCAACCACCTCTGGCTCTGCCATCCAATCAGGCTCACCCACCCCCATATCGATCATCTCAGTCTCGGGGTTTGCCTCCATCGCTGCACGTTTGGCACGCTTGATCTTCTCAAACTTGTAGATATTGGTATCTTTTCCAAACTGGCTTCCGCCAATACGCTCTGCAAAAAGTTGCTGGATATAACTGTCCATAGTCAATTGGGTCCTTGTACTAGAATAAAATGGGATAAATCAGATTTAGACCCGATTATCCTTAGATAAAGTGAGATGTCCAGTGGACTAAATACATCCACCGCAACTACCGCAACGCCAATCCTCTCGATTTAGTGCCTGGTAAAACCAGCGAAGGTATTGTGGGTCTAATGGAATTTGGTTGAGTTCAAACAGTGTAGAGACCCACTCCATATTTTCCAGAATCCAATCCTCTTCTTCCAGCCCTTCAGCAAACTCTGGATCATCTGGATAGAGATAACTGAAGATCCCGAAGGTTCCCATCTCCTCCTGTTGTCGCTCTCTGGGCAGGGTCATAGCTTTACCCTGGTAACTGACCTCCCAGTGGCCCAGGCAGATGGTGTGCCCCTGTTCGGTCCACGCGGCATAAAAGGGGTTCTGTTCACTCATTGCTGCATTATACTGAGAGAGAACATTTAAAGTGGTTGGAAGCTCTTAACTTGGTCGGGGCGAGAGGATTCGACCCCGCAAGGGAGGCGCCCCAGCGCCCACCTCCGTCATTCCGACAGGTAATTTCTTACAGGGTCGGAACCCTTTAATCTGGTCGGGGCGAGAGGATTCGACCCCGCAAGGGAGGCGCCCCAGCGCCCACCTCCGTCATTCCGACAGGTAATCTCTTACAGGGTCGGAACCCTTTAATCTGGTCGGGGCGAGAGGATTCGAACCTCCGACCACCGCAACCCCATTGCGGTGCGCTACCAGACTGCGCTACGCCCCGTGAAAGAGGAGGCAGTGTATACAACCCCCCCTTATTGTCAAGCAGATCCAGTGGCACTCAACCTGCAAAACTACAAATAGAGACCCAATAGCACTACTCCAAGCATCAAGCGATAGAGTACAAATGGCACCATTCCAACCCGATCCAGCAGCTTTAGAAAATAGTGAATACAGAGATAGGCACTCAATGCAGAAAAGAGAGTTCCCAATAACAGCGCTTGCCAATCCAACGCGGCCTCTTGCTCAAAAAGCCCTTTAGCCTCCAGACCGCCAGCCAACAGGATCACTGGAATCGATAGCAGAAAGGAGAAACGGGACGCTCCTTGTCGTGTCATCCCCATCATCAATCCCGCCGTAATGGTGACTCCAGAACGCGAGGTTCCCGGTATCAGCGCCAGTATCTGGGCAAATGCCACCACCACAACGGCCTTCCATCCCATGGTATATTCACCATTTTGCTGTTTACCCACCCGATCCCCCCACCACAACAGCAATCCAAACAGAATGGTTGTGGTTGCAATCACCAAAGGGGAGCGCAGATAGAGTTCAATCTCATCTTTGAAGAGCAGCCCGGCCAACCCTACGGGAATGGTACCGAGGCCCACCTGCCAGGCCAATTTTGCATCTGCACTCAGTCCGTGCCCTGCTATTGAACCGCTCCACTCGATTAACATGGTTGCCAACTCTCGCCGGAAGTAGCTTACAACTGCAATCAAGGTACCTAGGTGAACTGCAACATCAAATGCGAGCCCCTGATCGCTCCAGCCCACCAGGTAGGGCACCAGAATCAGGTGTGCTGAGCTGGAGACCGGCAGGAACTCAGTTAACCCCTGCACCAAGGAGAGCACAATAATTTGAATCAGATCCATCTATTCTCTCTTCTCTCGATCATCTCTCTAGCATACCAAGGTATTATTACAGCGTATGCAGCTGATCATACAGGGTAAAAGTTTCCGGCAAGTCGACACCACGCGTAAGCGCCATCACTTTGATCACTTCACCCATCTGTGCCGGCAGGGTCAACTGCTGAATCGCTTGTGAAACCTCAACACGAGTCTGCAGCTGTTCTACATCCTCTCTCTCAGCCAGCTCCGTAATCCCTCCTGCCAGTAAAAAATAGGCCTGCGTGGTGTAGCCCGCGACTGTAAACCCTACACCATCTGCCGCCTCTGCCACTGCGGTAAAATCTACATGTGCAGTAATATCCTGCTGCCCCGGATAGAAAAAGGGGTCTTCATGTCGGTGATGTCGATAAAAGCAGCTCAACGTCCCTCTGCTGCGCTCTGGACGGTAGTACTCTGAACGGCTATAACCGTAGTCCACCAACAACACCATCCCCTGCTCAAGCAGGTCAGCCAGTGACGCAATCCAGCCCCGCATCGAGGGTCGTAATTCTGAGCAGTAACCCTCTTCCAATCCACTCAGTTCAATCTCTCCCCCCCATTGCGTTGTGTCATGACCGTGTGAATCACTCCAGATCAGCTCTCCCTGCGGGTTTGTTGAGACACCATACGCCACTGCACTACCAGAGCGCACCACAAAACAGTCAAAGGGAATAGCATCCAGCACCTCATTGGCAACAATTACCCCTTGAAAAGGGGGTTTCGGAAGCTGTTGCAGCCAGACCACCCGGTCCTGCAGGTGTGGTGCACGCTGTTGAAAGGTCTGTTGCTGTAGCAAACGAAGGCCACCACTCAGTTCCAGTATCAGATACTGTTCTGGCAGTTGTCCAAGCTGTTCCAGCTCCAGCAGTATCTCAACTGCCATCACTCCAGAACCTGCACCAAACTCCATCAGAACCGGCTTCGAAAGAGAAGCCAAAACCGGCGCTATCTGTCTCGCCACAACACGTGAAAAGAGGGGAGATATTTCAGGTGCAGTGACAAAATCACCTTGAGCACCTAGCCCCTGCAACTGACTGTAGTACCCCGCTTGCGGACTGTAGAGTACCCGCTCCATATAGTGACTAAAAGGGACCCACCCTTTCGCAGCGTGAATCTCACCCACAAGCTCTCTCTTCAACTGCTGCGAAGCTGTCACTCTCTCAGGAGAGGGTTCAGGTAGCATTGCTTTCATCTGATAAACTACTCAATTAGATCAATCCGGGACAACATAACGAATGGATAATGATAACAACTCTTTGCCCCCTCCAGTGGTCCTTATCACAGGTGCAGCACACCGAATCGGGGCAACAACCGCACGTGTACTCCACGAGGCTGGGATGAACCTGGTGATTCACTACCGAAACTCTAACCAAGCGGCTACTGAATTACGAAATGAACTGGAGCAGAACCGTCCCGACTCCGTTGCACTGATTCAGGCTGACCTGCACCAGACAGCGACCTTCGATAGTATGATCCAACAGGCTCAATCCGTCTGGGGGCAACTGGATGTACTGATCAACAACGCCTCCACTTTCTATCCGACCCCCGTAGGCTCTATTAGCGAACAAAACTGGGATGAGCTGATAGGTTCCAACCTTAAAGCGCCCCTTTTTCTTTCGCAGGCCGCTGCCCCCTACCTGAAGCAACGCCAAGGGAACATTATCAACATTGTTGATATTCATGCAGACCGCCCATTGAAAGAGCATACCGTCTACTCAATGGCAAAAGCGGGGCTCGCAATGCTCACCAAAAGTCTGGCACGTGAACTGGGACCTGAAATTCGTGTCAACGGCATTGCGCCCGGCGCAATCCTCTGGCCGGAAAACGAGCTGAATGAAGCCAGCAAAGAGGAGATCCTCTCACGCACCGCACTGAAAAGAAGTGGAGAACCGACCGACATCGCCAACACTGCCCTGTTTCTGATTGAGCATGCACACTACATCACCGGGCAGATCATCAGCGTCGATGGTGGTCGCACTCTCAGTAACTAAGACCCGTAACCAAGAAGCAATAAAGAGACTCCTCTTTCACATTCACCATGAGTCAAACATGAGTCAAACACCCCTTACTATCGACTTTGATGACTCTTTGCCAATCAATCAACGGCGAGATGAGATTGCAGAGACGATCCAACAAAATCAGGTCACTATCCTCTGCGGTGAAACGGGTTCAGGTAAAACCACTCAACTACCCAAGATCTGCCTCTCCATTGGACGCGGAGAGAAACAGAAGATAGGTCACACCCAGCCGCGTCGAATTGCTGCACGCGCAGTCGCCGGCCGTATTGCCGAAGAGCTGAAGAGCACACCGGGAGAGCTGGTTGGCTTCAAGATCCGCTTTAGTGATCAGAGCAAGAAGAGTAGCCGCATCAAACTGATGACCGATGGTATTCTGCTGGCAGAGACACAATCTGATCCGCTACTAAAGCAGTACGACACCCTCATTATCGATGAGGCGCATGAGCGCAGCCTCAATATCGATTTCCTGCTCGGTTATCTGAGACAGATTCTGCCCAAGCGCCCCGACCTGAAGTTGATCATCACCTCGGCTACCATCGACCCGGATCGCTTCTCCCGCCACTTCAATAATGCCCCGGTATTGAATGTATCGGGCCGCACCTATCCAGTGGAGGTGCGTTACCGCCCACCAGAAGAAGTCGGGAGCAGAGAGGAGGGGTACAAACAGCGTCAGGACCGTACCCAGCGGCTACAACAGACAATTCTCGATGCAGCACACGAACTATCACGAGAGGGGCCGGGGGATATTCTGCTCTTTCTCAGCGGGGAGCGCGAGATCCGCGAGATAGGCGATTTTCTTACCCAATCGAAACTTTCACAGACCGAGATTCTCCCCCTCTTCTCCCGACTCTCCAACAAGGAGCAGAACCGTATCTTTGCCAACCACTCCGGGCGACGCATTGTGCTCTCAACCAATGTAGCGGAGACCTCGCTGACCGTTCCCGGCATTCGTTATGTGATCGATGCTGGCACTGCACGTATCAGCCGCTACAGCCACCGCACCGGGATTCAGCGACTGCCGATTGAGAAGGTGTCACAGGCGGCAGCGAACCAGCGCAAGGGGCGCTGCGGGCGTGTCGCCGACGGCATCTGTATCCGCCTCTATAGTGAGGAGGACTTTGAGACCCGCCCCGAATTTACCGACCCGGAGATTCTGCGCACCCACCTCGCCCCGGTGATCTTGCAGATGGCCGCACTGCGGCTGGGACAGCCAGACCAATTCCCCTTTATCGATCCTCCTGATCTGCGGCTGATCCGTGATGGTTTCCGCACCCTGCATGAGTTGGGTGCCGTACACAAAGACAACAGACTGACTCCACTCGGCAAGCAGGTGGCGCGTTTCCCTGTCGATCCACAGATTGCCCGTATGCTGCTGGCTGCAGAGCGCGAGAGCTGTCTAACAGAGATGCTGATCATCGCCGCCGCACTCACCATTCAAGATCCACGCGAGCGACCACTGGATGCACAGCAGGCGGCCGACCAGAAACATGAGCCATTTGAGGATGAGGCATCCGACTTCCTCTTCTATCTCAACCTCTGGCACTTCTATGAGGAGCAGAAGCAGAAGCTCTCCAACAGTCAGTTACGCAAGTTGTGCAAGACCAACTTCCTCTCCTGGATGCGCATGCGCGAGTGGCGTGAGGTGCATACTCAACTACGCCAACAGGCCAAAGAGATGGGGCTGAAACCGAACGATCAGGCCGCCGACTACGGCATGATCCACCGTGCACTGCTGACGGGACTGTTGAGCCATATCGCCACAGTAAGCAGCGAGAAGCATGTCTACAACGCCGCACGCGGGGTGCAGATGAAGATCTGGCCCGGCTCCGGTCAGTTCAAGAGTAACCCCAAGTGGATTATCGCCGCCGAAAAGGTAGAGACCTCGCAACTCTACGCCCGTACCGTGGCCCGTATCGAACCACAGTGGGTGGAGCGCATCGGCAAACATCTGCTAAAACACAGCTACGCTGAACCCCACTGGGAGAAGCGGCGCGGGCAGGTGACCGCCTTTGAGACCGTCACCCTCTATGGCATCCCCATTGTGGCGCGACGCAAGACCAACTTCGGACCGATTGATCCCAAGGAGTCACGCAAGATCTTTATCCGCCAGGCGCTGGTCGAAGGAGAGCTACACACCCGTGGCAACTTCCTCAGCAAGAACCGCAAACAGATTGAGCAGATTGAATCACTGGAAGCGAAGTCGCGCCGCCGCGATATTCTGGCAGATGATGAGACACTGTATCAGTTCTACGATAAGCGCATTCCAGACGGGGTCTACTCCGCCCCCACCTTTGAGAAGTGGCGTAAGCAGGCCGAACAGGAGAACCCATCGCTGCTCTACCTGACCGAAGCGCTATTAATGCAGCATGATGCAGAGGCGGTACGAGACGGCAACCAGTTTCCCGACCACCTCACCATAGGACGCGCCAGGCTGCCGCTGAATTACCACTTCGATCCAGAGAGTGAGAGTGATGGCGTCACCCTGACTCTGCCCACCGAGCTGCTACAGCAGATGAAGCCGGAAGATTTTGAGTGGCTGGTGCCGGGGCTGCTGCGTGAGCGGATCATCGCCATGTTGCGTGCCCTGCCAAAACAGTGGCGGCGCAACTTTGTCCCCGCCCCCGACTTTACCGATGCGGTGCTACCTGCACTGAGTCCAGCAGATGGCCCGCTGGGGCCACAGCTCTCCTCCCGACTGCGGCATATGACGGGGGTGACCCTGCCCGAAAAAACATGGAATGAGATCACTCTGCCGGATCACCTGAAGATGCGCTTTCAGGTGCTGGCTGCCGATGGCGCAATACAACAGAGCGGTCGCGATCTGACACAGCTACAACAGCAGGGCAGCGCACAGCCTTCGGCAAAAGCTATCCATACACCGAAAGTCTCCTCCATAGAAAAAACCGAGAGCGCTCACCCACTGGAACGCAACAACATCACCTACTGGGACTTTGGTGAACTGCCTGAAACGGTAGAGCTAAAACGGCACGGCATTGTCATCACCCTCTATCCCGCGCTGGTAGCCACCCGTAACAAGGGAAAATCTATGCTGGCCCTGCAACTACTGGAGACACCTGAACAGGCCGAAGCCGAGAGCCGCAAGGGGGTTGCCGCACTATTCCAACAAGAGCAGCAGAGCACCATTCAAAAACTGTTCAAACAACAGATCGACCAACAGAAACTCTGCCTACACTATCTCTCCATTGGGCGCTGTGAGGTGCTGATGGAAGACCTACTTCAAACAGCAATCCATGCAGCACTCTTCAACACAGAGGTATCACTCCCCAGAAGCGCATCCAGCTATCAGCAACGCACGACAGCAGCTCTTTCGACCCTTTCAAAACAGCTCCAGCTCTTTGGGGCGATCAGCGAGAACGTACTCAAGCGCCACCACAACCTGATGAAGCAACTGAAGGGCAACGTATCACCCGCTCACCTCATGACCTACAGCAAGATCAAAAGCCATATCGAGTCACTGGTCTACCCCCACTTCCTGCAACAGACCCCCGCTGAGTGGCTACCAGAGCTACCCCGCTATCTACAGGCGGTAGAGAAGCGATTGGAGAAGCTACAGCAGAACCCACAGGCCGATCGTCAGCGAGCGCAACAACTCGCTCCGCACTGGGACCCATTTGAAAAGCGACTCAACGACAATCACTCTTCTCCGTTTATCGAGTACCGCTGGATGGTGGAGGAGTTTCGGGTGTCACTGTTTGCCCAGGAGTTGGGTACAAAAAAACCGGTCTCTGCAGACCGACTTAAGAAGCTGTGGCGAGCGCTTTGATCGGCTCTATGGCTCTATGGCTCTATGGATATAGAGCTTGATCTCCATACCGGAGATAATAAACTGCAATTGTCGGTACCCTTACCAAACCACCCGCACGCCATGTATTCGATCAAAGTGATGATTGTACGTCACAACAGCAGCCCCAGCCTCCAAGGCGTGAGAGGCAATCCAAACATCATTGATTGACAAAGGTGTGCCAGCCTGTTTTAACGACTCCTTGACTGAACCGAATATTTCCGCTGTCTCCTGAGTCACATCAAGCACCTGAACGGTTGGCTTATTCAGAAACAACTCCAGCAGCCGAACATTCTCTGACTCCCGGCCCCCTCCCCTGAAACCAGCATACAGCTCTCCCAACACAATGACAGAAAGGTAAAGCGTATCCACTCCTGAAATAATATTCAGAATATCCTCATCACCATTCAGCAGTGCACTATAACCATTGGTATCGAGCAGAGCCTTTTTCATTTCCACTCATCCGCATCCACCTCTGAAAATGGTTCGATACGCTTCTCGAAGGCACTGCGCTCCTCATCACTCCAGACACCAAACAGATCCACAAAGTCTTCTCTATGGCTTGTTTTTGGAACCTCAGAGAGCCCCAATGCCTGCGCCAACAATTTCTTGATTGTCTTATTCACACTGAGATTTTCTGCCGCGCCTTTTCTCGGATCAGGCGATCCAGAGGGGCATCCAGGCCATGTACAGCAATAGAACTCATAGAGGACTCTCTTTATTTTATTGAACCGCTTTTGACTCGTAATAGTTCATAAACCAAACCACAACAAGGTTACAACCTCTGAAACCCCGAACCAAGAAAGTAACAGGAAGAACTGATGGCTGCTACGCGGTGATTAAACCCCATCATCAAACGTAGCCACAATTTCCAACAACTCCTTCACCACCCGCTCAAAGATTTTCTTACGTTCCAACAACTTGGGCTTCCGTTCCAGCGCATTAAACACAGTCTCACGCAACGGGGTTTTACCTGTAAAGTGGTGCTCCTCCATCATACGGTAAAATGCTTCTTTGTCTATTCCCTCTTTGTTACAAAGTGTTACAACAGCCTTCTGCTTCTCCTCTGCCCAGTAGTCGTTGAAAACCTCGGTTAGCTCCTGATCTGGTTTGATATCAGGCATCTGCTCCTGAATAAAGCGCTCGATCAGCTCCCGTTTGCTGCGTAGTTGTCCCTCTTTGCCCAGCAGATCAAGAATGGCATTTCTCTTCTTCTCTCTCTCCCCTTTCTCCTCATCGCTCTCCTCTCCACTGGCTCTCAGCCCCTCCAGCAACCCGAGAATATAGGCCACATTGATCTCGTCACGCTGGATCAATTCCAGCTCAAAATCGACCTCATCGATGATTGACACCTTCTCCTCTTCACGGCTGCGGTGGTAGAGGTCTTGATACTTGCTCTTGTAGTCCTCGAAGGTCTGCGCATCCAGCTCCAGATCATTGAAGTTGAACTCGGTAAACGACCTCAACACATTCATCAGACGAATCAATCTGCGGAAGGCCTGCACAAAAATCAGTTGATCCTCCTCGCTGATCAGTTGATTGACCGCATCTGGGGTTTCGGCAATCACCAGCAGGTCAACCACCCCTGCATTGAACTGTTCGACATACTCCTCATACGGCTCCATCAAGATCACCTCTTGCGCTCCAGGATCGGAGAAGAGGGCAATCGCCTCATCGGTGTTCTTCTTCAGGTTGCGGAAGCAGACGATATTCCCCTGTGACTTCTTCTCCCCCAGTGTACGGTTGGTGCGGGAGAAGGCCTGTATCAAGCCGTGGTAGCGCAGGTTCTTGTCGACATACAGTGTATTGAGCTTCTTCGCATCAAACCCAGTGAGGTACATATTGACCACCAGCAGGATATCAATCCGATCTGCCGGGTTGGCATCCTCACGCTCCCTATCCTTCACCCGCCGCGCGATGTCTTTGTAGTAGTTGTAAAAACCTTTACTCTGTTGGGTAGAGAACTGGGTCTTATAGAGCGCATTGTAGTCGTCGATATAACTCTCTAGCTTGTCACGACTGTGTGAGTGCGCCCCATCATCCTGACTGAGATCAAAATCAGGATCACCAATCAATCCGTTGGCCTCGGCATCGTCCTCATTGGTGCCGTAAGAGAAGATGGTCGCCACCCGCAGATCGTGCTCTCCCACCTCACGTTTCTGCTTGAAGAGGTCATAATAGGTAATCAGCGCCTCCACACTGCTCACGCAGAACATCGCCGTGAACTCGTAGTTGTGGGTCTTACGATTATGGTTCGCAACCACCCAATCAACCACCTGCCCGATACGTTGCGGACTCTCGAAAAATGCCTTGGTATCAATCGAGGAGACCGCCTCATCGACCAGCTCGCCCCCCTTGCGTTTAAGCTTCCCCCAATACTCAATCGCAAACTTCAGCACATTCTCGTCACTGATCGCATTGGTGATCACGTAGCGGTGCAGACACTCGCCAAACAGGTCATGCGTGGTGCGCTTACCATGCTCGTTGCGGGTCGCATTCTCGGCAAAGATCGGGGTGCCGGTAAAACCAAATAGCTGCGCCTGCTGGAAAAATCCGGTAATACGTTTGTGGGTCTCGCCAAATTGCGAACGGTGGCACTCATCAAAGATAAACACCACCCGCTTCTGACTCAGCAACGATAGCTGCGACAGGTAACGCTCACGCGAGATTGCTGTATTCAGTTTCTGGATGGTGGTGACAATCAGCTTATGATCCCCCGCCAACTGCTGCACCAACGTATGGGTATTATCAGTGCCATCCACACTGCCTTCGCTGAAGGCGTTGAACTCGCGCGTGGTCTGATAGTCGAGATCGGCACGATCCACCACAAACACCACCTTATGCACCTCTGGCAGTTTCATCATCACCTGCGCCGCCTTAAAGCTGGTCAGTGTCTTGCCCGATCCGGTGGTGTGCCAGACATAGCCATTATTGTGACCCTGCCGCACCTGCCCCACCATCGCCTCCACCGCATAGTACTGGTAGGGGCGCAACACCATCAGCACCTTGTTCGATTCATGCAGCACGGTATATTTGCAGATCATCTTCGAGAGGTGACACGGCTCCAGAAACTGATCGGCAAAACGGTCCAGCTCGGTAATCAGGCTATTCTCTACATCAGCCCAGAAGAAGGTCTGCTTAAAATCCTGTTTGCGGTTGTTGGCATAGTATTTGGTATTGACCCCGTTGGAGATCACAAAGAGCTGCACATACTGGAACAGCCCATACTCCGCCCAGAAGGAGTGGCGCTGATAGCGGTTGATCTGGTTGAACGCCTCTTTCAACTCCATGCCACGCCGCTTCAACTCGATCTGCACCAGCGGCAAACCATTGACCAACAAGGTTACATCATAACGGTTCTGGTAACGACCTTGCTGGCTGATCTGCTGCGTAACCTGATACTCATTTTTACACCAGTGCTCACTATTCAGAAATTGCAGATAGAGTGAGGAGCCATCCTCTCGCGTAAGCTGGAGACGGTCACGTAGAATTTTGGCACGATCAAACACCCGCCCCTTATCCAGATGGTTGAGCACCTTGGCAAACTCTCCCTCACTCAGCATCACCCCGTTATGGCGCTCCAACTGCTGTTTGAGATTGGCACGCAGCCCCTCGGCATCGGTAATCTCTACCCGCTCATACCCCAGCCCCACCAGCCGTTCAATCAACCCCCGCTCTAACTGTGCCTCTGACTCTACCGCCTCGGCGGCTCGACGTTCACGGCGTATCTCGCTCTGCTGTGCGGCGAGAAAGCGTTCTCGGTTGTAAAATTCGACACCGACCCGCTCAATATGGTCGATCAGATCCGGGTTATCGATACTAGAAAACAGTGAGAGATCGATACTGTAGGGCAGCTCCAGATCCTCCAACGCCGTCATCACTGGAAACAACAACTCATTGCGCACCGCTTTCGACTCTGCCGACAGCTTCAGGGTCAGGTCAATATCAGAACCGGGGCGATAATCCCCCTTGGCACGAGAACCGTAGAGCAACGCCTGACCAACCTCGGGGAAGCGGGCCAGCACCAGAGCGATGCGCTGCACCACCTCCGGCTTGAGACCGTGGTCGTGTGTGGAGTCAGCCATTCAACTCCTGCTCTGCCAGCCCCTTCAGCTTGGCGTGTAGTTCACGGAAGGCATCATAGTACTGCTCAATAATTGCCGTGGTGATCTTCTCGGTCGTCTCTTCATTATAAGTGTGGGAGGTGAGGTTACGACTATCAATCATATCCATCCATACCTCCCCATCCTCTACCAGCCCCGTCTCAAACGCCTTACGCGCCACGTTCTTTGAGCCATACAGTTCAGTCACCCCCTGCGCCTCTAGAAAATCTTTCTGCGTCTTCCAAGACAGCTCATGGTTGTACTCGAAGGATTGCACCAGCCCTTGCAATTCCAGCTCGTTCAGCTCCTCCCGATCAAGAAAGCGAGTAAGCTGACCCAATGCCTTAGTCCAGTTGTTAAAACGCTGTATCCAGCGGATATCTTCAGTCATGGTGGAATCCGGTTAAACAAATAGTTTCTGTAGCAGACCCTTTTTTCATCTGATTAATCTGTTGAGAGACCGCATCGATTTTACGGTCAATGGCGGAGAGGAAGTTGACCATATTTTCCCCTCTTTTTCGTTAAATAGTGGAACTATTCGCCTCAAGTGATGACAAAACCTGTCTCAAATCAGCTACCCCTCGCTACGACTTCTATTCTCGGACAACCACCTAGGCAGTAGTCACGGAATATCAGCGTTCATCTTGCCGCGCAGGGTGTCAGCGATATTCCAGAGCTGCTGTAGTGCTCTTTTTTGGTCTTTGGTCATTGTGGTTATAGGTTGATTTTTGAGGCTCTTTCGAGTCAGGATTTTTTATTCTGTTCACTGCACTGGTAACCACACCCAGCAAGCCGTTAATCATCGCCCCACGGTTCTGCTTCTCGTTCTGTGGTCAACAGCTTGGCTCCTGCCTGCTCATTCGTCGCCATGATAATCTTGACTTGATAATTGTCCGCCACGGTCAGCTCTTTGCGCTTGGCTCGCGCACTATCACGTGCATCTCGATATTTTTCGTGGTGCTCAATCACCTCAACCTTGTGGCTAGGAAACATCTTAAACAGATAGTAGGGCATAACACAGTCCTTTGTAGTTACGGATAAAAAACCACCTCACCCAATGGATGAGGTGGTATCAACAAGCCTCAGAGCAGGGGGCTACCCGAGAATAGAGAGCCTACTGCGGACAAACTCTTATCGCTTTGCTTTTTTCTTGGGTGCGACTCTCTTTACAGAGACCTTCTTCTTGAGTGCCACTTTTTTCTTCGGAGCTACCTTTTTAGGGGCTGCTTTCTTTGGTGCTGCCTTTTTCTTCGGTGCTGCTTTTTTAGGGGCTGCCTTTTTCTTTACAACCGCCTTCTTCTTCGGTGCCGTTTTTTTAGGGGCTGCCTTTTTCTTCACAACCGCCTTCTTCTTCGGTGCCGCTTTTTTAGGGGCTGCCTTTTTCTTCACAACCGCCTTCTTCTTCGGTGCCGCTTTTTTAGGAGCTGCCTTTTTCTTTACGACAGCCTTTTTCTTAGGGGCTGCTTTCTTCTTGGGTGCCGCTTTTTTAGGAGCCACCTTTTTCTTTACAGCAGCCTTCTTCTTAGGTGCTGCTTTCTTAGGAGCTGCTTTCTTAGGAGCTGCTTTCTTAGGAGCTGCTTTCTTTTTAGGTGCAGTTTTTTTAGGGGCCGCTTTCTTTGGGGCTGCCTTTTTCTTCACCGCTGTTTTCTTTGTTACCGCCTTCTTAGCCGCCACCTTCTTCTTGGGTGCAGATTTTTTGGCTGCTACTTTCTTCTTTTTCTCTTTCGCCATTGCCTCACCCTCTTTTTGTTTTAAACTCGTTAGGCTCTTTGGTGTGACTTTTCTCAAGCGCTCAGCAGCTTGTACTACGCGCTGATAGACCCGATCTTCATTAAAGCCGCCCTCCACCACCTCTAGCCTTGCCTCATAATAGTCAGCCAGTGGAGACTCCATCGCCTCATATTCACGTAAACGCCGACTGATCTTCTCTTCACGGTCATCAACCCGACTATGGAGTCGACCACCGCAAGAGTCGCAGATGTGATCTACAATCGGGGGGTTCGTATAGATATTGAATTGAGATCCACACTCGCGACAACTACGCCTTCCTGTCATCGCCTCCATGAACTCGTCATAGTCATACCGTAGCAGCACAACCCCTGAGAAACCATGCCCCTGTCTCAACAGGAAGGCATCGACCCCTTTCCCCTGAACGCCATTCTTGGGACCACCTTCCAACACAAAACCTTGTGTTGCATCCTCTTGCGACAGACGCTCCAACAAAACCTGAAGCACCAGATCATCCTGAACGGGCCGCTTACTCTTCTGCCCCTTCAGAATATCTGCTCCCAATGATGAGCCACTCCCTACCTCTTGCTTTAAAAGTTCTCCTATAGAGACCATGGGGACCCCATACTTCTCCGACAACTTTTGTGCAAACTCCTCTTTTCCTGACCCACGAGGACCAAGCAATGCGATTCGTACCATTTTCTCCACACCACCCTTAAACGTAATTACCTGTTTTTCCAATCAATTAAAGCTGAAACCATCGAGAGATCTTGATTTTTTATAATTCAATTGGTGTTGTTTATTTGTGACTGAGGCTACTTTTCTGTATAAGTCAGGCACATATTCAATTTATACCACCTTATATATTCAGTTCTCTGAAAAATGTCAATAATTTTATCAATTTCTGCACAATTTATCCTCACCACTAATGGCTAGACAGAAAGAAATCCCCGACCTCTCTGCCACGGATATATCAACCGTACAGCAGACAATCAATGAGCGCTTTCAGCAGGAGATGGCTGTAGAACTGGGTGACGCCGAGATTCGGCTCCATCCTGATGACCGTGAGTTGGCGACGTGTCCATTGATCTATTGGGAATCTCCTGAAGATAATTCCAAATTTTTTATTACTAAAACCGGTATCAATGAGTTCCGTTGTCAATTTTTCTACCGTGGCTACCAGCAGTACGGCACAGGGAAGGACAAATATGACAATATCGGTGACTGCGCCATCGCCATGCTCCAGGTTCATCATGAGTATGAGCAGAAAAAAGCAGCCGGAGAGAACAATTGATTTTAATCAAATTTTATATCTATCACTTTAAATCAAGGAGAAATGGATGTCAGTAAAAAATGCATTTTATGCACAGTCTGGCGGCGTTACCGCAGTCATTAATGCCTCAGCCTGTGGCGTTATTGAGACCGCGCGCAAGCACAACGACAAAATCGGTACTGTCTATGCCGGCCGAAATGGAATTATCGGCGCACTGACTGAAGAGCTCATCGACACCTCCAAAGAGTCGGATGAAAACATTGCTGCGCTGAAAACCACACCATCCGGTGGTTTTGGCTCCTGCCGTTTCAAGCTCAAGAGCCTGGAAGATAACCAACGAGAATATGAGCGGCTGATTGAGGTCTTCAAGGCCCACAATATCGGCTACTTTTTCTATAATGGTGGCGGAGACTCTGCAGATACCTGCTATAAAGTTTCTCAACTCTCAGAGAAGATGGGGTTCCCTGTTCAGGCAATCCACGTTCCAAAAACAGTTGATAATGATCTGCCAATCACCGATAACTGCCCAGGATTTGGCTCTGTAGCCAAGTACATTGCGGTCTCTACTCTGGAGGCCTCTTATGATGTACGCTCTATGGCGGCCACCTCAACCAAAATTTTTGTCATTGAAGTGATGGGACGTCATGCAGGCTGGATTGCAGCAGCTGGCGCACTGGTTGAAGATTACGGCATTCCTGTGATTACCCTGTTCCCGGAAGTTGAATTCGATCAGGAGAAGTTCCTCGCTGCGGTAGATGCCAAGGTCAAAGAGTTTGGTTACTGCTCAATCGTAGTCTCTGAGGGGTGTCACTGGCCAGACGGTAAGTTCCTGGCAGAACAGGGAACCCGTGACTCTTTCGGTCACGCTCAACTGGGTGGTGCGGCACCTGTTGTTGCCAACATCATCAAGGACGCACTGGGATATAAATTCCATTGGGCGGTTGCTGACTATCTGCAACGTGCTGCACGTCATCTTGCATCAGAGTCTGATGTAGAGCAGGCCTACGCACTGGGTCAGGCTGGTGTCGAGAAGGCTCTGGAGGGTAAAAACTCTATTATGCCAACTGTGGTTCGTGAATCATCCAACCCTTACAAATGGAGCATTGGTGAAGCACCACTCTCTGAGGTTGCCAACGTCGAGAAGATGATGCCAATGGATTTCATCTCTGAAGATGGCTTCGGTATTACGGATGGCTGCAAAGAGTACCTCTACCCACTCATCAAAGGTGAGTCCTACCCCGAGTATGATGACAACGGAATGCCCAAATATGTGACCTTGGACAATGTCTCTGTTGACAAAAAGCTTGAGACTTTCGAAATTTAATTTACCCAACCTCAGAACTACAAGGATTGTAGTCCTGTTTTTTTAACCTTCAGGAGATCGTAATGCCCAACGAACTTTTATTCGCACTGATTGCAGGTTTTGCTGCAGTCGCCTATGGTTATGTATCCATCCAATGGATCAATGCCCAATCTGCCGGTAATGAACGCATGCAAGAGATTGCTGCTGCGATACAACAAGGTGCGCAAGCCTACCTAAACCGCCAATACACCGCCATCAGCTATGTCGGTGTCACACTCTTCGTCATCATCGGATTCGCCCTCAACTGGGCGACCGCCATCGGTTTTGCCATTGGTGCAATCTTCTCAGGCGCTGCCGGCTTTATTGGAATGAACATCTCTGTTCGCTCCAACTCAAGAACTGCTGAAGCCGCCAACAACGGGATGAATGCAGCCTTCCAGGTTGCCTTCCGTGGCGGTGCCATTACAGGCATGCTGGTTGTCGGTCTGGGTATTCTGGGAGTAGCCGGTTACTATGCAATACTGAGCGCAGCCGGAATGGAAACTGCCGACGTACTTCACTCATTAGTTGGACTCGCCTTTGGTGGTTCACTAATCTCTATCTTTGCCCGTCTCGGTGGCGGCATCTTCACTAAGGGTGCGGATGTTGGTGCGGATATCGTTGGTAAGGTTGAGGCCGGAATTCCTGAGGATGACCCCCGTAACCCTGCGGTAATCGCAGATAACGTGGGTGACAACGTCGGTGACTGTGCAGGTATGGCTGCAGACCTCTTTGAGACCTACGCGGTAACCACCGTAGCCACTATGCTGCTGGGAATGCTGATGATTGAGGGCAGCACTGCAGGCGTTTTCTACCCACTGATTCTCGGAGGCATCTCAATTGTCGCCTCAATTGTCGGCACCTATTTTGTGAAGGTTGCTGACGGTGGCAAGATCATGAATGCACTGTACCGTGGGTTGATGGTCTCTGGCGCAATCGCAGCCATCGCTTTCTATCCTGTAACCACCATGATGTTTGGTGAGAGCATCATCATTGGCGGTGTAGCCGTTACCTCTATGAACATCTACTACGCGGCACTGATTGGTCTGGTACTGACTGCTGCAATGGTACTGATCACGGAGTACTACACAGCTACCGAGTATGCCCCAGTACGCAACATCGCTGAAGCCTCCACCACCGGTGATGGCACCAACGTAATCGCTGGCCTGGGTGTATCCATGAAGTCTACTGCCGCACCTGTAGTTGTGGTCTGTGCTTCAATCTATGGCTCTTATGAACTGGCTGGGCTGTATGGTATTGCTGTTGCTGCAACCTCCATGCTCTCCATGACCGGTATCATCGTAGCACTCGACGCATACGGTCCAATTACCGATAATGCGGGTGGTATCGCTGAGATGGCTGAGCTACCTGAAGAGATCCGTAACATTACCGATCCTCTGGATGCTGTAGGTAACACCACCAAAGCGGTCACCAAGGGATATGCAATCGGTTCTGCCGGTCTTGCAACACTGGTACTGTTTGCTGACTACACCCACGCATTAGGTGGACAGGTCAACTTTGATCTCTCCAACCACATGGTCATCATCGGTCTGTTCCTCGGCGGTATGATCCCGTATCTCTTCGGTGCAATGGCGATGGAAGCTGTGGGTCGTGCTGCAGGTGGCATCGTAAATGAGGTACGCCGTCAGTTCCGTGAGATCCCTGGCATCATGGATTACTCTGCCAAGCCTGATTATGGAAGAGCAGTAGACATGCTCACCCGCTCTGCAATCAAGGAGATGATTATTCCTTCGATTCTGCCTATCGCAGCACCAGTCATTGTCGGCCTGTTGCTTGGCAAGGAGGCGCTGGGTGGTATGTTGATCGGTACCATCGTAACCGGTATCTTCATCGCAATCTCTATGACCACCGGTGGTGGCGCATGGGATAATGCCAAGAAGTATATTGAAGATGGTAACTTTGGTGGTAAAGGTTCCGATGCCCATAAGGCAGCGGTAACCGGTGACACCGTCGGCGATCCATACAAGGATACGGCTGGCCCAGCGATTAATCCGCTGATCAAGATCATCAATATTGTTGCTCTGATGATGGTACCCCTGCTGTAATCTTCACTATTTGAAGATCCCGGAAACGGGTACAATAAGGGCCAGCCAAAAGCTGGCCCTTATTTATGGCTGGCATAAATCAAATTTTCAGGAGAGTAAGCATATGAATCTGGATCGCGTCTCAACCGGTAACAACATCCCCGAGGAGATCAACGTCATTATCGAGATCCCCGCCAATGCCGACCCGGTCAAGTACGAGGTCGACAAGGAGACCGGTGCAATGTTCGTAGACCGCTTCATGAATACCGCGATGCACTATCCCTGTAACTATGGCTATGTGCCACACACCCTCTCTGATGATGGCGACCCGGTTGATGTACTGGTGGTGACCCCTTACCCGATCATTAGCGGCTCGGTGATTCGCTGCCGCCCCGTCGGTGTATTGCAAATGACGGATGAGGCCGGTGCAGATGCCAAGGTTTTGGCAGTACCAATCTCCAAGCTCTGCTCTATCTACAAGAACGCCAGCAGCCCGGAAGATGTTTCACCGGTATTGCTGGATAAAATCTCTCACTTCTTCGAGCACTACAAAGACCTCGAAGAGGGCAAGTGGGTCAAGATTGATGGCTGGGAAGGGGCCGAGGCTGCATACAAAGAGATTCTAGACAGCATCGAACGCTTCCAAAATGCCCCCGAGAAGCCACACTTCTAACCTCTAACAGCCATACACTATGAAAATCTGTGTTATCTCAGATACCCATGACCGGGTAGAGTTACTGCACGCTGCAATTGAAGACGCCAAAAGCCGTGGTGCCGAGCGAATTATCCACTGTGGTGATGTTGTGGCCCCCTATACGCTGAAAGCAATACGCCAATTTGAACTCCCAATGGATGTCATCCATGGTAACAATAAGGGGGATTTGGCCGTGCTGGGACAGTTAGCGAATGATCCAGAGAGCCTGATCACCTATCATGGACGTGATGCCGTACTGGAAATTGCCAACAAGAGACTCTTTATGGTCCACTTTCCCAACTATGCTAGGGCAATCGCCCAAAGTGGGGAGTGGGATGTTGTCTGCTGCGGGCATAACCATCGCTGCAAAGTGGAGCAGATCCAGCACTCAGAGGGGAAAGGCTCCACACAGGTAGTTAATCCGGGTAGTGCCTCTGGAATGGGGCGGATTCAACCCTCTTACATTCTCGGGGACCTGGAGCGAATGGAGTTTGAGATTCTGCATATTCCAGAACCTGAGCTAGCGCCCTACAAGCCTTGCGGAGACTGATACGCCAAATAAAAAAGGCGACACTTCAGCAGACCGCCTTTTTTATGAAATACAGAAGCTGTTTATGCCGAGAATGAGGAGCCACACCCACAGGTGGTCGTTGCATTGGGGTTTTTAATCATAAAGCGTGCCCCATCCAACCCCTCATAGTAATCAATTTCTGCCCCAGTCAAATACTGCATACTCATCGGATCAATCACCACCATTACCCCATCCCTCTCAACAGCGGTATCCCCTTCTTCGACCTCTTCAGCAAACGAGAAGCCGTACTGAAACCCGGAACAGCCTCCACCGGTAATATAGACCCGTAACTTCAGCTCACTGTTCCCCTCCTCCTCAATCAGCGACTTCACCTTAGCCGCTGCACCGGCGGTAAAAATAACCGGGTCATGGGTAACCTTGATCTCTGTGGCCAATTCACTCATCGCTGTATCTCCAATATCTTCTCAATAAGAGGGGGATTATTTAATTTCTGACTAATATTGTCAACTTTAAGGTGTTTCTGCTTAAGGCATCAAGGGGACCAAATCCAACCCCTCTCGCTCATCAAAACCAAACATAATATTCATATTCTGTACCGCCTGCCCCGACGCTCCTTTTACCAGATTATCAATCACCGACAACACAACGATCTGATCACTGTCTGTAGGTTGATGAATGGCAATCCGGCAGTTGTTGCTGCCACGTACAGATCGGGTTTCAGGGTGTGATCCTGCGGGTAACACGTCCACAAAAGGCTCATCTTGATACTTCTCTTCATAGAGCGCCTGCAGATCCCCCACATCTCCTGTTGACCGCATATAGAGGGTGGCATGAATACCCCGAATCATCGGCACCAGATGAGGCACAAAAGTGAGTCCCACCTCATCCTGTCCACTCATCCGTACCACTCCTTGGCGGATTTCTGGCCAGTGGCGATGACCCGGTACCCCATATGCCTTAAAGCTCTCTGCAGACTCCGCCTGCAACGTTGCCACATTGGCACCGCGCCCCGCCCCACTCACTCCTGACTTACAATCTGCAATCAATCCGTCCAGCGACACCAGCCCCCTCTCGACCAGCGGCAGAAAACCCAGTTGAACTGCGGTTGGATAACAACCGGGGTTCGCCAATACACGTGCCGTTCTAATTGCGTCACGATTCATCTCCGGGAGACCATAGACTGCTTCCGCCAGCAGATCCTCACAGGTGTGTGGCATACCATACCATTTCTCCCACACTGCGGGATCAGTCAGCCGGAAGTCAGCAGCCAGATCTATAATCCGTACCCCGGCATCAACCAGTTCACGTGCAGAGGTCATCGCAACACCATTGGGCGTTGCCGAGAAGACCACATCACACTGCTTCAGGGCTTCTGTATCTGGCCCGGTAAAGGCAATATCCAGGTACCCCCGCAGGTTGGGAAACAGCTCTGCCACTGAGCGACCCGCCTCGGAACGCGAAGTAATCACCCTTAGCTCCACCTCAGGATGCACCGCCAACAACCGCAACAGTTCTACACCGGTATACCCGGTTCCACCTACAATACCGACCTTGATCATCTTCTCTATCCAGCTAAAAACAAAAAATCTATTCTAGCAAAAGCACTGTCTGACCGTCTCTCATCCAGCCTGATAAAGCCTCACATTTCTAATATTTTTCAAAAAACAGGTTGACTTGACCAACCAGTCAACTATATTAATAGCCATGCAATTTGAATCTGACACCCGAAGCCGCATCCTCTCGACTGCACGCGATCTCTTTCACCGCCGCAGCTATGCTGATGTCGGAATCAAGGAGATCTGTGACCTTGCCAAGGTACAGAAAGGGAGCTTTTACCACTTCTTTCCATCAAAACAGGATCTTGCCAGCACTGTAATCGATGATATGGCGGATGACTGGGCACATGGCTTTGTGGCTGAAGCCTTTGATCAAGAGCTGCCCCCACTGGAACGACTCGACTATATGGTGGACGCCGCCTACTTCTGGCAGAAAGCGGCAAAAGATCTGGAGGGGCGAATGCCCGGCTGCCTGTTCGGCAATCTGGCACTGGAGATCAGTACACGAGACGATGTACTACGGGCAAAACTGACTTCCGTATTTGAGAAGGCCAGTGAAAAATTCTTTGAGACGCTGGAAGAGGCCGTCACACTGGGTGTAATGGCTCCACTCGATACTGCTGCCACCGCCACCGCAATGCTCGCCTTTCTCGAAGGTGTGATCCTGCTGGCAAAAACCCGCAATGACCCTGAAGTAGTACGCATACTCGGCCCTGCGGTTCAAACCATCCGCATAGAATTGCCCTCTCCCCACTAAATTTTATCAAATACCCCAGATCATATTTTATTCACCAACTTGACCGACCGGTCATCTTTATCACAAACAAGGAGCTACACTCTCATGGAATCAAACCAACACAAACTGGATGCCTCCGGACTCAACTGTCCGCTCCCAATCCTCCGCACTAAGAAGGCGATCAACTCACTACTGAGTGGAGAGGTACTGGAGGTAACTGCAACAGACCCCGGATCACTGAAAGATCTGGAATCCTTCTGCCATCAAACGGGAAACCTATTGCTCTCCAGCCAGACCGACAACAACACCTTCACCTTTCAGATCCAAAAAAGGTAGAGAACAGGAGACTAACTATGAACACCGTAACATCGATTGCAGCAACTGAGACGGATGAATTCAACCACCGGTTTGATCAGCGCTTTGCCGAAAAAATGGCTGAACAAGAGGCCAACCATACCCCATCCATGACCATTATTGCCACCAAAGGGACTCTGGATATGGCCTATCCTCCTTTTATTCTTGCCTCTACCGCAGCCGCACTGGGGTGGGATGTCTCGATCTTTTTTACCTTCTATGGGCTAAGCTTGTTAAAACAGGAGCTGGATCTCAAGGTAACACCTCTGGGAAATCCGGCAATGCCGATGAAGATGCCTCAAGGCCCTGCATGGATCAGAGGCAAGGCACTACCCGTACCCACCTCAGTAATGAGCCTCGTGCCTGGGTTTGAGGGTCTGGCCACTCAGATGATGAAAAAGACGATGGATCAGAAGGGAATCGCCCCTATCAGTGAGCTACGGGGGATGAGCATTGAAGCTGAAGTCAAGTTGATCGCCTGTCAAATGACGGTTGACCTGTTTGACTATAACAAAAGCGAGTTCATTCCAGAGATTGAGGAGTGGGTCGGGGCTGCCAGCTTTTTGCCTCGGGCACTAAATGCCGATGTAAACCTGTTTATGTAGGAGCTCAGGGCCTTAGAGCTCTGACCAGCCAGAGCTCTAAGGCAATCATCAATTGTATCCATTCTATTGAAAAGATATTCTTGCTTAAGGATTTGTTACCCATAACGGTGAAGTCACAACCGCTTTAATCAGATCAGCCTGTCGATTGGTACTGGTTTTACTGAAGATAGAGAGCAAATGTGTACGAGAGGTGCTCTTGGCTACCCCCAAAATCTCTGAGGCCTCATCCAGGCTGTGACCCAGAACCAGTTGTGCTGTCAGTTTTGCCTCTGTCGGGGTCAATCCAAAAAGCCGCTGCAGCAGCTCTGAGTGGGTCTCTTGTGGCCGGTCGGGATCAGTGACATAGATCACAGCCATCTGCCTAAACTCCCCTACAAACACCTGACCACTACTCTCTCCCAAGGCGTTGATACGCACCTGCAGTGGTTTTTTAGAACCATCCCGCTCCAGTAAAACTACTCGAGGAGCCTGGTCTTTTACACAATCCCTGACCAGGCCACGTAATTCTGTTGAGCCATTATGCTGGTTCGCCCAAAGTTCATTATGCCGCAGATGCAGCCCATTTTTATCTTCCATCAATTTACTAGCCAACTGGTTGGAAAACTGAACACGGGTCTGGAGGTCCACCACAATCACTCCGATGGGCAGCTCGTCCAGCACAGCCAAGGCCCCCCAACGCTCGCGTTCAACCTTAAGGAACTGCTCTTGTAGGTGGACCGCACGCTTAAGGTGTGGGATAAAATTACCAAACTGGGAGCGTTCGTACTCACCAAAAGGGACAGCACCCGGAGGACGGTAGACAGAAAACACTGCAAACACCTCATTCTCCAGCGGAAGCATGACCACAATAAAGTACTCAAGGCACATTGGAATAAAGATATTGCGATACATCCCGGATTTTTTCCATTCAGCTTCCGATGCACACTCATGCGTCAATAGTGGTTTTTCCAGAAACTGGTGTACAAACTCATCCCGAGGGTCTTCCACATGCTGCTCCATCATCAGATCCAAATAATCTGGATTGAGACCATACACCGCACTAAAACGGGCATCCTGATCACCTATTTTAATTTTATCAAAAGAGGCGGCTGTCGCATCAAACTGGTTGGCGAAGCCTTCCATAAACCTTGACCACTGACTGAAGTCTGTAGTGGCTGAATATAAGGTATCCAGCAGGTCATCCGGGGGCATCAGATCATTCATCACTGAACATCATGATTGAGACTGTACTGAGATGTGGAAATTTTTCCAGCATTTTCTTGTTCTCTGGGTTCCTCAACCATGCCGATATTTCACCCAGTGGGTGCGAAGATCCATATAAAGAAAAATCAGGAATAGAAAAAACAGTAGATAGAGAATATTTTGAGAAGCGTAAAAAATAATACCCCCCCCCACTAACCAGACCTTTGACAGGTATTCAAACCCTTGCCGCTTAATAAAATAGTAGAGCAACAGTGCAATTGGGACAAAAAGCAGTAAAGAAAAGCTCATCAGTCATATCCTTGATATAGAAATTATTAAAAATAATGTTTTATTAGCAACCTATTAAACTCGAACACAAACCCAACCAATCTCAACTCTCTTATCCATCATCATTGGTGCCTCCACGAGTCCACTCAAAGAGTTCCTCATCAGATTAACCACACAAAAAAGGTATCATATGTCCTCTGGGGGAGATATCCACCAAACGGGGGAGGTAGTGTGAAACATTTTGTTACAAAGCGAAATCAGCTCTGACCGCAAAACAAGCCTGTGCATTTTATTAACTTATGTCAATTATGTTACATCTAAGATGCCCATCTAGCGATTTAGACACCTCGCTCAATCCAAACAATCAAGCAAGCGAAGACATCAGCTCTTTTGTAACAACATCTCCTGAAGCCCATTCTGAAGCAGGGTCGCATGCATTAACTGGAACTCCGGCATCAACTCCAGCACTTCCCGCTGACTATAACCAGGAGAGCTCTTCTCTTCTGCTTGACAACCCTTAAAGAGGATATGAGCGTCATCTTGGACCGTGCAGAACATCGGCTCTCTCGATATCCTAGCGTGAGTACTATTCACCAGGTAGACCAGTCCACCCCTGCGTATTGAATCTGACAACTTGCGCGACAGTTCCGTAACCTCAGGAGGACTCAGGTACTGCACCAGATCCCATGCCAATGCACAGTCTGCACTGGTGAGCCCTGAAAACAGTGGTGGCAAGCTGATTTCGGTAGATTCTTGCTCAGTTTCAGCATTCTGTTGCTGACGCATTTCATTGAGAAGATGGGTAAAATCGGGATAGTGCAGACGCATATTATATTGGGTCAGGAACTCAATATTCTGTTCAATCACCCGCGCCAGGTCAATAACATCAACCCGTTGCTCTCTGGAGAAACTCTCCACCAGACGTTTGAAAATGACCGTATGGGAGGGTCTATTCTCAACCACAGATGCCCCTACCGTCTGCCCCCGATACGGCTTGCCGCTACCTTGCTGTCTTAAACGAACCATCTGCTGCGACTGACTCCATCAACACCTGCTTGAGGTGTAGTGGTACTACTTTTTCTTAGGTTCAGCCGCTGGCACACTCTTCTGTGATACTAATCGACCTGCGCCCCCCTTGTCATCATTCATATCCATCTCGATATGTCCTCTGAAGCGGCATCCATCCTTGAGCACGATGCGATTCGCCTTGATATTCCCTGTCATTCGCCCGGATTCATGGATCATCACCAGTTCAGAGCTGTCCATATCACCATCAACCCGCCCCTCGACATGGACTGTTTTTGCCTCAATAGTGGCATTGACTGTACCCTCTTTACCCACATTGAGCATATTGTCTTTGATGTGGATAGAACCCTCTACAGTACCTTGCACCAGCAGATCTTCAGATGCAGAGATCTCACCTTTAATCACTACTGTAGAGCCGATATAGGCCTGCTCACCTGACTTTCCAGTAAAACCGCTCTTATCCACTGCTTTGCTCTCTTGCATCTCTTTTACAACCTCCAGATCCTGTTCTCTATCATTTTTACCCCACATAACACTGTCTCCAACTACACGTTGTTTCCAATAAGTGAACGGTCAATGATACTACTACAATGGTTAGAATAGTCACATAAAAAAAGCCCCAACCAAAAGGCCGGGGCTTCGATCAACAGCAAACTGAATCGCTGTTATCACCTAAAGGCGTTGCTTCGCCTCAGGTCATCTTCAGGTGAGACGGACAGTGATTACATCATATACCATAAAGAGATCACTAAAGCAAATCATATCTTTTTATGTATGATTATAATTTCTTATTTCTAGTTAGAAAATTATATATCAGGTTGACCGTCTCTGACCATATCTACCTATATCTGTTCATCCAACGTTACTAAATCTGTTACTAAATTTCAGATGCAGCACCAGAAACGATGAAAGAGACAGCTCTCGCTACCACTTCATCAGATAAGCAGAGCAAGCACCACCCCAGACAGATGAGCAGAAACACCCCACTCATTATTATGACAACAGACTTACCTCAACCCACCTCCATAGGATATGTACAACCCAGCCTACCCATGACCCACTTTTCTATGATCATCGACAAACTCCCTAAGAGCAGAGTTAATCCGAGTTTGATAGCCAGCACCCTGCCCCTTAAACCACTCAATCAAATCCATATCTAAACGCAGGGTTACCTGCTTCTTGACTGGCCGAAAAAATCGCCCCTGCTCTGCCAGACTGAAATCTTTGATCTCTGGAATATCGCTAGTATCAATTTTCTCATCAGGAGTATCTGATAGCCGCTTAAGCTCTTCTGACATTTCATCGCTGATCTTCATAGTTACGTCTCTCAAATGATGTCGCCTTTCGTGCTGAGATAATTCTGATCACCTCATCTCCATCTGCTTCATAGTGTGCATGAGCAACCAGCAGAACCACCACACCACCGATCATCCCTATCGTCTGCCAGCGCTCTTCCCCATCTTCATAGCGATCTTGGATGCTCAGATGATGCGGATCATCAAACACATGCTGTGCAGTCTCAAAGCTGACACCATGCTTCACCCTGTTCTGCCGATTTTTTTGCTCCGCCCAATCTATCTGCATCACATGATTGTAGTTACACATATGTAATTACACAAGCAAAACTTGAGACCACCCGTACCACGGAACGATGAAAGATAAATCTCTCGCTACCACTTCATCAGTTAAGCAGAGCAAGCACCACCCCTGGTAGATAAACAGAAACACCCTACTTATTAATATGACAGCAGACTTACCTCAGCCACATCTTCATAGACACCTACAGCAGTAAGACTAGGCAGTCACAACTGGTTTTCTCGCCATCACCTCCAGCCTCCCCCTATTCAATATTAAAGAATCCTCTTCATACAACTGAAGCAAATACCCACACCAAAAAATAATTTTAAATTAATTAAAATGAAAATCGGTTTTATAAATATTTTCCGTATAATAATGGGAATAGCAATTAATCAATTTTGAATACTAGCGACACACAACTTTAGGACCCTGTAAGATGAAAAAATCAATCACCAAATCAAAATCACCCATCAACCAAAAGCAACTGGAAGATCGACTGAAGCTTCCACCCAATGTTATCCGACACTTGAAAGATGAAAATATCTTGAAGTGGAATAAAATTGGGAGACAACACTTTTTTGAGGAAGAGTCGATCATACAGTTCAAACAAACATTCGACAGAGATGAATACCTTACCGTTGGTGAATGCAAGGAGAAACTAGATAGATGGGAGTTCTACTCAGACAAACTCTACAGGAACTTTTATAACAACAAACTAGACATCTATATCACTGTAACCAAGCTGATTAATGGCACCAGGAGCATCCCAACCAATCACAGATTAAAAACTGTACGGTTTGGTGTAACTGAATACATTTCCAGAGATTCATTTGCCAAAACTCTTAACTGGTTAAGGAATGAAGACCATAAGGTCAACCCCAAACAGAAGACCTTTTTACCCACCAACCTAAATCAATCAAAGACAACCAGAGGACCAAGACGATCACGATGCAAACGAATGATCAACATCAAACTCACTCGTTCCGCAGCATAGAAGAGGGAGACGGAGGGAAGACTTCTACAGAAAGAGAACCCCCTCTCTATTTCTACCCCACCACCCAACCAGACCAGATCTGACCAGTTGACCGCAAAACATGAAAGCAAGCGATGAATAGCTGCTGTACAGCACCTTAAAATACCTATTTTATTAGGTTTTTATACCAAACAGGCATTTATTGCCGTTTATCAAAAAGCCCTCGCGAAGAACATAATTTTCTCCTATCATCTATTACACTTTAATAGGTTATGGAGAAAATCATGTGTGGCAG
>Ga0257116_1000366_pt1 | contig 45374 bp, 69 predicted proteins | sample SI112_120mmetaG_FD_190150 | JGI IMG/M metagenome (GOLD analysis project Ga0257116, IMG submission 190150) | Marine microbial communities from Saanich Inlet, British Columbia, Canada - SI112_120m | ecosystem: Environmental > Aquatic > Marine > Inlet | place: Canada: British Columbia | collected...
CAGATATATTATTCCAGTGAATAATACGGTCAGTCCGATCAGTGCCGCCAATTTAAGATTGTCACACAGGAATAGTGCAATTGCTACAGCAAGGATCTCTAGGACCCAAATTGTAATCATCGTACTTCCTGTTGCGCATAATTTTATTTTTGTATCGTATTTCATAACTATCTATTGCAGGTAAAGAGGGGGTGTTACCCACCGCCAGACACCCTGCTACGGTCTGACGATGGGGTTACGTAATTCTGTCCATACAAGATCACACTGTAATCAGCGAAGTGACCGGGTACTGAAAGTGGCAATCTGCGCACTTCTCGTACTCTCGGCCACTGCTAACAGTGGTCATATGTAGGTTTCCGCCGCATCTGCGGCACGTGGTTGTTTGTACATTTGTCATACTATCTCCCCCTCCAATATAATTACGTTCCGAGAAATACCGGTATGTGTCAATTGAGCCTTTCGTGGGTAGTTGTGTCAACCCAACGGGCATATCCGGAGTAATCTATGTCATCTTTGACCTCTCCAAGAGACCACCATGTCTCTATTTCGTTGGTGTTTATCCTTCTAGCTTTCCGGTGCATCTGAAACTGTGGTCTTCTCCTTAGTAGACTGGATATACGTTGCTTGGCGAGACCTGCTTTGGTGTTATACTTCAACCAAGATTCGATCTGAGTGACTGTTAGAACTTCGATATTCTTCTTATGATGGGCATAGAAACACTTCTCAAGTTGCCCTACAATCCTTTGAAACTTCCTTCCAATCTTAGGCCGTGGATTTAGACTATGATATGGATGCACTGCACGGAGATGTGCAATTAGCACTTCCCTATCAGCAAAGAATTCTTTGCAACAAGGACACTGTTCTTTATTTTCTTTCGGGATTGTCTCCATTATTAGTTCCTCTATTCATTCTATCGACCATGTAAGACTCTTTCAGTCTCTTTACGGTCGCCCAAAGTGCTTCTCTTGGCAGAGCTATTTCCTCTAGATCTGCCTTGTCTTTCCTACGGATACGGATAGTCGTGAAACTCTCCTCTCTATCGGATTCCTCTGACACAGTCAATCCGAAACCTATAGGATACTTAAGGGCTTCTCTATGGATTACCTCAAAATACTTACTATAACCGCATTGGTTAAGTATATTTGGAAGGCTCCCTACACTATGAACCTGTTCGAGGTAACGCTAACACTGTCAATTGAGGCCATGCATGAAGAAAGTGCTGATAACAAACTAGACTCTTTTCTGTCTGCGCTTGATTTGAAAAAGAATGACAAACTAGACCTAGTAGAACTAGGCGAAATAGTCTCACTCGGCGGCGATGATTCAGACCCAGACCCAGAATCAACAGACGAAAAGAAGAAACTCCCCGATATGGTAATGCCAGAAGAAGAAGATGACTGGGATGAGGACTGGGAAGAACTAGATTGGGATTCCCTAGACGAAGAAGACGAAGACGACGAAGACGACGAAGAAGAAGATTCTGAAGAAGATGATTCTGACTGGGATGAGGAAGAAGCAGAAAAGGAAGAACCCCTTCCGGAAGACGAGGATGTACCCGATGAACCTGAAGAATCCGAAGAAACTTCAGAAGAAGGTCAAGACATCGATAGTACTCCCGATGCTGATGATGGAGAAGTATCAGCACACGAAGAAGAGCCTACCGATGCTCCAAATATGGACAAAGAATCCGAAGCAGCCCCTTCAGAAGATGAAGAAGTCTTAGAAAACCCAAAGGAGTCGGAAGTAGAAGACGAAGACGAGTGGGTTGAAGACGAAGACGAGTGGGTTGAAGACGACTGGGATAATTGGGAGCTGGAATGATGACTTTTGCTTGGAATTTCACACCCAAGCACGAGAAGATGACTCCAGCCCAAACTAAAAGAGAACTGAAAGCAATAAATATATCACTAGAAGAACTACCATTAATCAAGCGAAGTGACGCAGCGATTCAAATTTTGATAGAGCAAGGTATCGAAATAGACGTTAATGACGTTATTAAGATTAATAGAAGTACTAAGACTGGTAAGGAAGTTTCTTACTATCGTAAAGTGGCGTATTGATTCTATGGTTGTCTATAATTGCTATACAGATGCCTCTACTATAGGGGAGTATGACTATGCTACTTCTGGTCTAGCAGCTATACTAGTTAATATTACAGACAATAGATTGATGACTTCTATGGGAAGAACTTCTGAAGTCGACGATTGTACCTTAGCAGAATTACACGCAATCAGATTAGGTCTATTTATTGCAGAACCGATAGTAAAAGAAGGCGATTTACTTAGGATTTGCTCCGATAGTTTAGCATCAATAGAGCATTTAGAAGACGAAGTGTTGACAACGAACGAAAACATACAGCGGATTAAGAAACACATAAACAAAAGGATAGAATCCTACCCGTGTAAAGTCCAATTCCAGTGGGTCAGAGGACATTCTGACCACCCGATGAACGATATGGCTGACTATATAGCATATCATCATGCGCAGGGGTAGACTTATTTCCTAAACCGCACTGCGACTATCATGGTCAACTTTGCCGAAAGAGCTAAGGAGCAAGCCGCACTTAATGATGCAGCAAATACCTTGTCTGCTAGAAGTCGTAGTAATCACCGACAAAATTTCATTGCGCAGAATAAGATACATCACTATTTACTAGGAGGCCAGGGGGTTTCCTTTGGCGCACCCTTCGATGGAATTGGTTTACCATCACATAACGTCACTATGATGACCATAACCGATGCAGGCGAACTACCAATGGCAGTGCTAAACGTTGGTTATAAGCAAGAGAATACGTTTCCAAAGACATTAGACGTATCGACTCTGAACAATATTATGGTAGAGGGCGACGAAATAGTGATTACCTTACCCAGGAATGAAGAGGGCATTGCAAATGCTACTGGGTTTTACTATGGATTAAACTCATCTTTCTCACAGTACGGCAAAATCTTCTCTGCAGTACCCCTTACTGCCCGCGTAACTTGGCATATTAACTCAAATGCGACGTCAAACGCGTTCTCTACGCGCTCTAAGTTCGGAAAAACCACGTTGTTGAAATCTACTATGGCTAATGAATCGGAATTCAGTAAGGATTTCCAGGTGGGGGTTAATAGCAAGAAAAATCTTGGCCTTCTTACACAGGCACTTGTAAAAATTCCAGAAGTTGCTGAGATGGATCCTATAACCGGGTTATCTGTCCAACCTCAGTATCTGATTACCGATAGAGTTACTATCAAGTTAATCAGAAAGTGAGAATATGGAAGAGGTCCACCGATTCTTCTGGTACGTAAAACCAGACGAGATCTATACGGATGAGGTCGAGATACTCAGACCCGACGAGCCACCAAGGATGGGGACAGGCACTTTTGTCGATTTTGATCTGACAAATGGCAGATTGAAGTCTAAGTGGGTTCCAATGGAACAATATGAGGCAGTGAGATACCTTCTACATCACGAAGATGCTGCAGGACTCAGGGCAGCAAGTGACACGTATTTCATAATAGAAGTAACCTACGCCGAACCCATCAAAAATATGATAGAAACAAGGAAATCACTCGTACCAACTGGATACAATGGCGCAGTAATTAAGGTTCCAATCAAAGAAACGATTCGTTTAGGCCGTCTATACGAGGAAGATACTGTAAAGTTCTGGTGCGATTGGCGTAGATGGATGGTCAACATCAAAGAACCTATGGTAATAGATGGAGTCAATATGGAAATAATGACAGCAGAGGAGATACGTCAGCTATCAGAAATGGAAGTAACTGTTTCAGATGTCTTGAAAGAGACTGAAACTAACCCAAGTGCCGTAATAAATGGTCCAATGGACCCAAGAATGGGGTCATTAGCAAAAGATGAAGAATGCCCGACGTGCAGAATGGCACTCAGCACGATAGATAGCAATAGTTGCAATGGACATTTCGGGCACATTGACCTTCCAATCCCTATCCCTAACTTACTTTTCCTCGGAGAAAGGTCACGCGAGGGCAAGTCAACTTACCCCATTATGGAGGCACTGAACAAAACTTGCATTTATTGTCACAGAGTAGTTCTACCCCAAGAGATAATTGATGGAACTATGAGTAGCGTTCTCCAAGAGTTCGAAAATGGTGGTAAGAACCATGCTTCTAGGGCCAGAATAAGAAATATACTCAAACCTTACTTTGAGGCTTTCAAGAAATCTGGAAGAATTTGCCCACATTGTGAGGAAGTTACGCCAGAGATAACATTCAGTTACAGAAAATGTATATTCAAGTTAGGTATGAAAGACAAAGCGGGTCGCAGCGAGTATGATTATGGTGCAGCCCACGTATTACTCAAAGAAATATCTGATGAGGATTGTTACTTCTTAGCGATTAACCCTATTACATCGCATCCTAAGCATATGTTCTTCGAGTATTTGCCCGTAATGCCTAATACATCACGACCATTGAAGGTTAGAAGTGATGGTAAGACAGAGATTGATGACTTAACGCATCTTTATTCGCAAGTTGTATATCAATCAGAAAGAATATACGAGATACGGCGAGGACAACAAAAAACAGACCGAGAACAGTACTATACAAGAGAGTTATTCCTATCAGTATGTAGAATAATTAACAATCATAATCAAACTATTGGTTCCGGAGGAAGTAATGTGAAGTACAGCTATCAAGGTGGTGAGAGTCTAGCCTCTTATGATGGTATATTGAATAGATTAGCAGGTAAAGGCGGCAGAATGCGAAAAGATCTACAGTCTAAGTCGGTTGAATCTGTTACATACTCAGTAATTAGTCCGGACCCAATGTTAGCAATTGACGAAGTAGGAGTTCCATTATCAATAGTGACTGGTAAAGACGCCATAAATTATCCGCACATAGTTACAAAGGAAAATATTAAGGAAATGAAAGGATATATGCAAAATACAATAGATAATATACATCCTATGGCAGTTGGATTGACTGACGCCGGTATTGATGATGGTAGAAGTCATCTTACAAAAAATCCTGGTCGCCTGACTGATGAAGAGACTGGGCTATATAGACCTAATAACAAGGAATGGATGGATCAGAAGATAGAATCACTCCGACCAGGTATGGTTTTATCAGTTCAGATAAAAGATGGCGATATTGGGTTGTTCAATCGTGCTCCTTCACTACACAGACAGTCTGTTTTGGCCCTTAGAGTGCGTATTGTGCCCACTAAAACGCTTCGGATGAACCCAACAGTATGTATACCCTTCAACGCTGACTATGACGGAGATGCAATGAAGTTACATTTTGTACAATCTGAGCCTGCAAAGAAAGAGGCAGAGAAGCTAATGCTGCTAACAAAGAACATTATTCATGCACGATATGGTAAATTGACTGTTGCCACAGACCAGGATCAGACAAGCGGCCTCTATCTTTTGTCCTATACTGACATGAGTAAGGCAAATACTTGGAGTGAAAACACAGAATTAGGTTATAATGAGAACGGAAATCCATTCGTTTCTAAGTCTTTAGCACTATCCTGCTATTCAGAAGTCTTTAGCGAGATAAGAGGCAAGGAAAAGCAATATAGAACCATAGAATCACTCCCAGAACCTGATTCAGTCACTGGAAATGGCGAACCTGGGTATAGTGGTAGGTCATTATTCAGTCATTTATTCACTGTTTTAGACTGCGAATACGTATCTGCATCGTTTTCAGGACGCACTCCGAAGACCGTAATCTTGGAAGACGGCTCAATTATCGTCAAAAGAGAGAATGGCAAGAAAATCAAGGAGAATGTAGTCATAAAGGATGGAAAGTTAATCGCTGGAACCCTGGAGAAGGCAGCTTTCGGCGAAGGAGGGGCGTCTATTGCACCCTCATTCATCTATCATGAGGGATACGAAGGAGGACAAGCGAAGTTAGTAGAGTTCATTGAGATGGTAACCCGGCTTGGGTTTGCTGCACATCGGGTTATTGGCTACACAATGGGTACGAGTGATGTCTCAGCTCCACAAGCACAGCCAATTATTGACCAACTATACACTGAGTGCATTGCAAAAATCACGAAAATAGATAGGGCATTCGCCGATGGCACGTTGAAACAGTATGTAGAAACCCATACTCCTGAGAAAAAAGTGACCGCATTATCAGATCCACTGAATTATATCGAAGATGAGGTACTCAAATTTACCTCAGATTTTGAAAATGCACTCCTAAAACCAATAGAAAATTATCAAGGGAGTGGAAATCCTATGCAAATAGCAGTCAGATCCGGAGCTCGGGGTAAAGACCTCAATATTCAGCAGATGGCAGGGGCATATGGAATGGTCAGATTAGGGTCAAAAAGAATCACTTCGGGCATAAACCCCGATAGAGTACTGCCTCATTACCCGAAGAAGAGCCTAAGACCTGAACATAGAGGGTTTATCAGGTCAAATTACTCTAAGGGCATGGAACCAGATGAGTATTGGCTTACATCTACAGCAGGAAGAAGGTCTAGTGCAGAGTCGAGTCAAGGTAATATTCAGAAATCTGGTGCCTTGGAGAGGAAAATGATCAAGGCTTTGGAATCTTGCGTTGTAAATCAGAGAAGGCAAGTGGTCAATTTGAGAACAGGAAGAATCATCTCCCCACTTGTTGGTGACGATGGGTTAGCTCCTTACCATATTAGAGGGGACGATGATAAGATTAATTCGAAGGGATACTCGATAACACTGCAACCTTACTTCTACGACTTCGAATGTAAGCACGGTTTAGACCTAATTGACTTTTGCCACGATTGTCAGAAAGGTTCTGATATCACTACTTTCACTGAAAACGTAGACAAAATAGTGTCTCAAACGACACAAGACAAAGTAACAAAGAAGTTATCGGTACGAGAATTGACGAAACCCAATGTGAAAAAGATGGCTCTGAGGTTGAATGCGTACTACGAAGACAGTTTATGTAGGTATGGAGAGGCAATTGGTGCTACTGCAGGTGCCTGTATTGGTGAACCAGCCACCCAAGCAGCACTGAGAACATTCCACTTTGCCGGAAAGATGTCTGTTCAGGGGTCAGTAGATAGGCTTAGACAGATTTTGGAATATACTAAGGAGGCTAAGAAGCTTGGAAAGGAAACTAACTACGCTCCAGAGACTCTTCTAACTATGGCAGAGGGGGCTACTAAGGAAGATGCAGAGCTAGTTATGGCACTTTTAACTGAGGTTAAAGGAGGTCAGATAATAAAATTGGTCGCTTATGACACAGAAAACAACAAAATAGCAATAAAATTCGACTTTTCTGCGATGGGCACTTATCGGATATCGCCAAATGTTGTAATAAAACAGGTTAAAACTGCCCTAGACAAGGGAAGTTCTGCCGGTTTATTCACTTTCACAATAATTTCAGAATATATTCAGCCTGGAGTTCCCTTTGAAATAGGCATTGAGGCAGTAGGTTCGAGTCCGAGCGTCTTCCTCTATGCTAAAGAACTCATAATGAATACTAATTACAATGGTATTGGCAATGTGACTAACATAGAACTCGTCGAACCTGATAAGGATGAAAGATACAAAATCAAAATTCTATCTTCTAGTGAGGGTATGTTAGATACAATAGTAGATGTATTTCCATCAATGGTAGATTTATCACTATTAGAGACTAACAATCATCAGTGGATAGAGAAGAATTTCGGATTGGAGGCTGCTCTAGCAAACCTCTACAAGGAGTTAGACTATCAAATGAATATAACAGAACAAGGTATAGGGGAATATGATATGAGATATATACGTACTATAGTAGATTGTATGGGAGAATATGGCTATGTGAAGTCTCTAGCACCATGGGGATTAAGCGGATTGGACAATCCTAGCATCTTAGGAGGCATGTCGATGTCATATCTCCCGGATATTATCACTGGTGGGGCCACTATGGGTAATGAAGATCCAATAGATGGGGTCACAGAATCGATAGTTGTGGGTGCCATACCTAAGATTGGCGACTATGCTCCTGAGTGATTCTGTGTTATCCTTGTTTCTAGCCCTTTCTTTAGGAATAATCGTGGCAGAAATCATAACAGGTAGGCCAGACGGACTGCTCTCGTCAGTGACGAATTATCCTAACCAAAAGGTTCCGAGCTTATTCATGGGCTTTGGGCATAGTAATATCGAACACGCCTATCATATACACCATTGGATTTGGTCTTTGCCCATCTCTCTAATTATGCTTTGGATCGGTCAATTAGAAATTGCCGCATTCTTTGGTGGAACTTGTCTTCAAGGTTTAACCTATGGGGATAGATTTCACATCAAGGTTGGAGAGAAGCCTGAGTGAAGTAGTTAGAATACCAATATTTATCGTATGCACGATAGAATAAGTCCTCTGCAGTGACCGGTCCAAGCTCCTTATACATGGTAACTATCGTTCTAGAAAGTCTTTTTCGTACTCCGGCCTCATTAGATGACTCTATCCATTCGCCGTTGCGGTGAACTTTGTTGTTCAGATCGAGAAGTAGTTGATTGTAATAGAGTCTTTTCTTCTCTCTGTAATTGCAAATAGCACAACCTAAGCTAGAACTGTATCTTAAATTACCACTAACGTTCTTTTGCAATCGTTTACAACGGTGATAATAACCACAAAGTATGCATTTACGCCAAAAATACTCACTCAAAGAAGTCACCCATCACTAATTTCTTAGGGTGAGGGCGTAATTCGTCATTAGACATACCTAAACCGTACATTATATGGTCTAATTTGCTAATAATGTGCTTTTCAATGACCATTTCTACGTCTATTTCGTAGTTATCTATCTGTTCTAGGTCATGAAACGCTGCATATCCGCCTTCAGGAATCCATGTAGGACCATTTTTCAGGAAAGTCATGTAGAAAGAGTCACCTTTGTCTAAAGATTGGTATTCATCATTAGCCAAAACTATGTTATGCCATGCTGCAGCCCGACCATTTGCTAGTAAATTGGCATAAGAAGCATTATCCCCTTTAGAATATGGGTCTGCGTCTGAGTTTGTAGCACCATATCCATAGTGTAACGAGGTAACTTCCATCTCATCCCTGACAAATTTGCCACCAATCTTGACTTCCTTACCACGATTATCCAATCTAGTCATTTCCATCATGCTTGAAGTAGCCAAAAGTCCTTTCTTGGTCGGCAACCATTTGCCTAATCTAGCCCTTGATAACAAATCGGCGGTATCATATACACCAGTTCTGACTTCTTCGATATGTTTCATCAGCCCTGCCTTGACTTCTTCAGGAGATTTATCTGCCCAAATGTCAAATAATGCCCCCAATTGTGCATTTCGACCAACAATAGAGGTATTTGCATGCTTTGCTTCGAGCCCTTGAATCTTCATTCTATCCTCTATAGCCTCATCGGCAATCTTGAATCCCACTTCTGGCATCCAAACTACTCTTCCCCCATATCTATTTCTCCTAGGAAGATAGAATCTATCCATTAACATCTCACAATCAACAACCATTGCATCTGATTGCAACTCTTCTTGCATCAAACTCGTCAGATATACTCCTAATTCCTTTGCTTTTTCAACACATTCCTCTGTAGAAAGGTCATCTCCCATACAAACAAAGATGGAATCTGTATGCCCATAGATTACTTTGTAGCCCAAAGACTCGCTAGCAGTTATAATTGAGTTGAGAGCGTCTCTTCCACCCTTTGTAATTGTCCTAGCGATATCCATATCGCCCCAACTATATCCCTGAAACGCCATCAAACCGTAGAATGTAGCTCTGAGGCGCTTGACAGTCTTCTGTGCATCGTCCCATTTTCTGAACTCGTTGGAGGTCTTACCCTGCTCCTCACCAGCTTTGTCTCTCTTTTCCTTGTATTCGTCTCTCAATACATCTAATTCAAGCACAGAAGCAGGGAGAAGTCCTATTGGCTCTCTCTTGAATCTGCATCCATCGCCCATTATATCGTCATCACTCTCTTCGCCAGGGCGAACCTTGGTTTCGTGGCTTGCATTTTTTGCCACCATTATCGACGGATACAGCCCAGCGAAATCTAAAATCGCCACATTAGAGTGTAAGCCCACAGAACCAAGTTCCTCAGGGTCTAAGACAATAGCACCTGTTAGTTTGTCGTCGTCGCTTTCAACATTCTTGGCATACCATCCTGTCTTTTGCTTGAAATCTGCTTTACGCATGAAATACATACGGGCATATGAGGAGCCATAGAAAGTGCTGTCGAATTTACACACCGCTAAATTTTGCAAAGCCATCTGTCCATTGATTAGGTTGTACTTTTCTTCGATATCCACCATGAGAAGCACGTCTCTAAAATTGTAGTAAAGGTAGTTTTCCAAAAATACGTGGTAATTTTGGTCATAGAAGTCCGGTCTAAACTTAGTCTTACCCCTACCAAACAGTTTCTGACCAACTATGTCTAACTTGTTAGATGGAAGGTTAGTGGATTTAGAGTCACGATATACTCTCTCGAACAATCTATCGAGAGAAACAACGATTCTTCCTCTTATTGGTTGGGTAGTCCACTTGTATTTGTGGGCTGTCCAGTGAGGAGTAGGGTCGACATACCTGTTCTTACCAAGGGAAGAAGGTGATAGTTTGTGTGCACCGACCCCAGTAGACTCTAATCTAGCCACTAGAGTTGGAAGGTCATAAAATCCCATACCCCATGCAAGCAGTATATCCGGATCGATAACATCCAACCACTTGACAAAGTCGCTTAACATTGCAGTCTCGGTAGGGAAATCACGTATTTCTACGTCTATATCATCGAAATTCATCATTTTTTGATTACGAATGTGGGTCAAACTAGGTAAATGTTCGCTACATTCAGGGTGCTGTGTCCATAATACGTATGTATTGGTATAGTTATCATAACACCCTATTACATTAATCATCTGCCAATCAGCCCATATGGCCTTATTCTTACGTATCTGTTGAGGACCACCGCTTTGACGGCTATATTGTAGAGCCTCTAGGTCAATAAAGACCTTTCTAGGTTCATACTCTGGAAGCGAATCTACGTTATCAACTAGGTAACGGTCCTCGTAAGGGACATCTCCTTCACAGGTACCGCTTATTTCTCGACAGAACTTCTTAACCATGTTCGGAGAACTAAACTGAACCTTCCATAATGGTTCGTCATTGGCAGTTACTTCACCTGTTATCTTCTCAACCTTGGCACCAAAGTATTCGTGTTCGATATAATCTGCTAAGACAGAGGAATCTATTGGCAACCTTTTGCTCTTTATCTTGGCCTTTTCAGGATTAATGTAAAGATAGGGATAGAAGTCTTCTATAAACTTCTCCTTTCGAATCCAATTACCTAACTCATTCTGTTCTCTCCATCGCATAATGACCTCATTATTAGGCCAACCATTGTTTACCCCAGTGCTAATTATCATTCAAGAATCATCTCCAAGAGCCGCAGCGATGTTTGAGATATGGCATCCCTTATGACAGACAATCCTTCCGTCGTCAATGTTAAAACAAAATGAATTCTTAGTATGTCCACCTTCACCGACCTCCTTTGTAGCACAGCTAGGACACTGTCCTCTGTACCAACCGGAACTTTCTGGCCCTGTAAGGTTCTTTATATTATCTAGTAGCATCGCCAGAGTGATGAATCCCATGGATTTCTGATACTTCTTATTAGACTTTATCTTGCGATAGAACTCCTTAACAGGGGGTATTCCTGTCTCAGAGGCTATTAGGAGTTCCTTGAATAGAGATATGGACACTGTATCCCTGAAATAGACCATCCCATCACGAATGTCCTGGTTGATTAGAGCATGACTTGGAGAGGCATTACAGCCAGAATCGTTTAGTAATTGCAAATACTCTTTGACTGATACCTTTGGTACTTTCATTCCCATAGGACCCTAGCACAAATTGATAGCTTATAGTATTAACTCAAACCATGTTTGAGTTAAATTACTCTTCCTCAGTAATCCAATAGTAGCGATTTACATCGCCTTGTCTAGTAGCATTGAAGCCACATCTCTTGAGCCAAAAAGCAAACGTTCTGGCAGATTTTCGCCACTGCTCATTTCTTCGATCAGTATGGGTACGACCCATGACATAGTTATATCCGGCTTCTGCCGTAATCCCGTCATGTAGGTAAGGGTGTTCTAGTAAAAGACCGAGAATATGGTGTTCGCGCTCACTCAGTGGCTTCGCCATCTGTAGTCTCCTCATCAAACACTGCGTCTGAAACATCTTCTACAACATCTTCTACGAGGTCTACAGCGCCTTCTGCTACATCTACGGTAGTTTTTGCCGTAGAAGACACTACAGAGGCTGCAGCACCCACTACAGCGCCAGTAGCGGCTGTTGTGGTATCAATCGTTGCAGCGGCTATTCGTAGAGGAGCCTTAGCCATGTCCTTCAGAAGAGTTCCCTTTCCTATCTTCTCATCAGAATCCACATCTCTCAATGCTTCTGGTACACCCTTGTTTAGTATCTCCAACAGTATAATCCACGACTGAGCGCGGGACACTGGTGGAAATCCTCCATTCTTTAGGATTGTTGCAGGTATTGCTAGTAGTTGATCGTGCGTTTTCTTTCCGAAGTGATTTTGCACTTCCGATATCCAACCTTCTTCTACTAAAACAACCTCATCAATCGCTTTGCGGACGAATCCGACTTGCTTTCCATTATACAGGTAGTATTTGCCCATGATATCTCGAGACTTCCAATGATATTTAACTCATTCTTCGTGGCCGAGCGATAATATATTTGCTATTCTGCCACCATCTTTGGACTTTTGCATTGTTAATTCAGCTGCATCATGGACGTAAACCACCATTTTTACTGCTTTCGTTTCGTCAAATTTAGGAGATAGATGTTTGACTAAGTGAGCCGCATCATCTTCGAACAGTACTTCCAACATATGGGCAGTAACGGGTCGCAGTTTCTTGAACTGTTCCCAGTCCTCGACTCCTAATTCACCTAACTCTTCATTCCAGTCGTCCCAATCATCCATTGTATTCTCAAACTCATTCATTGTGGCGATCCAAGCCGCCCTCAAATTGAAGTCTTTATTACTTGACATTCCCAGGCCAGCCTTGTTGTATTAATAATCGTAATTCTGCACTATGCTTAATCAGTTCTATCGCCAGCAACTCTGCTTCGCCAGGCAGTAGTCTAGCAATCATGGTGGATTTGGCATTAGTAACCTCTAGAAGTACTGTAGTAGCAAACTCGACTGGCCCTCTTTTCTGTTCACAGTGTGAGCAAAAGCAGTCATCGATATGGACTAAGACCCCTAACTCGTCAGAAGAGCTTTCTAAACTAGGCATTATCATTGTAGATAACTTGCTGACTACTCCATCGTAGTCAATAGGGTCGCCGTTTAACACATATCATCGAAGACTTCAGCTTCCTTATTACTCATTCGAATCATTTGGGGCAAAGGTAATATGATTTCCAAATCAGGTACCAAGGCCGAGCGGATAAAAATCCCTGATTCTTCCTGATCTTCTTCTATCAATACCATGAAATACTTATTAGAATTATACTCCATATCTGCTATAGAATATCTTCCACCATCATAATCTTCGACTTCAGTAAAACCAAAGGTTTTGACTACTTTCTGAGTTAGTAGTAGTTTCACAATTTCATACATTGCATCTAATTCGGCGGCTATGAGCTTCCTTGGAGGGGCTTCCACATGACTACGCAGGATGTCAGCGGTAATTAGTCTTTGCTTCAGTAGTGAGTTACGAAAATAACGTCTTCTTTACCATCAGATAAGTGTTTCTGTACCAATTCTAGGACGTCTTCTTGAACTAGTCCGTCTTCTTCATAGTACCCTATGGCTGGAAAGTAGATTCTGTACTTATCGTGAAAGCGATATTTAGCAATAGTTTCCAAACCACTCTCAATCCAGTCTAGTTTGTAGCGGGTGTTATACAGTTTATGCATAGGAAACCATAGTATCGGCTCATCTGTATTCGAGTTAGAGAAAATAAGTTGCCCTTTATCGACACCATTCTCTTCTATAACCCCCATCATATGACCATAAGCGATAACATCGGTCTTTCTAAACTCCGTTATAGGGTAGTTGGTCATCATTTTCAGTTGAGTACAGATAGGGCAAACAATCACACCATTCTCGCACAAAGCGATTGGCATATTAGTATACAAGAGTACAGCCACTATAACCACCTAACATGGTTTGGACTACTCTTCTTCATCATTTTTGCCATCAGCATAGAGCGTAAAGATGTGGTCCAACCAAAACTTATCATTATTCAGCATCACAGAACCATCGTTATTGACTTGAAAAGGAACTCTATCAGGGATAAATGGCTCTTTTAGTCGAGAATCTGTCACTTTTACCCACATAGCCCTATGAAAGTGATGCCCTGGAGGCAAGCCAAATTCTTGTTGTTGCGCCCATTGAACATAGTTATCTATACTACGTTCTCTGCTTTCTTTGACTAGCATCCCTGCCATCCCACCTTCGGGATTTGTGACCTCATAGAAGCACAGTATGTCTCCGGAGATAAGTTCATTATTCACTTACATCTCTCCGGCTTCTAACATAGTCTGCTGCAGTCATGTTGTCATCTGCCAACAGACTGTTCCATTCTTGTTGTTGTTCCATAAATGTTGTGTTCACAATATTTTTGCCCATGAATATTCCCTTTCTTCGCCGTCTGGCGTTGTGTATATACCTCTGTAGAGGTTTCTTTTTATGAGGATAGCGTCAATTGTCGAGGATCTCCATATCTTATTGCCCTTTTTGGTCAGTATTCCTGTTGTCATTAGATGCTCACATATCTCACTGGGGCTGAAACCCTTGTCTGAACAGTCAAATATCACTTTCACAATCTCTGCTTCTGCTTTATCAATCTCCAAAATACCCTTATCGTCGTTGCTTCCAGTCCTTTTGAACTTAGATATATACCCATAAGGCGGTGGACCTAGCTTTCTACCCTGATGAGTAACTGCTTCCATACCCATTTTAGTCCTCTCACGAGTCTGTTCGACCTCAAGTTGAGCTAATGATGACATTAATCGGAAGATGAATCTCCCCATTGCAGTTACTGTGTCGATATCAATGTCTATTGCTGCAAAGTTCTTTTCGGTCTTATGTAGTAAATCTGCCCATTTTGATGCATTAGCAGAACTACGGTGGAATCTATCCAATTTGTAGGCTATACAAATGTCCCAATTATCGATGTTTTCCATCATTTCTTCATAGCCAGGACGCTCTATCTTCATTCCAGAGCCTACATCAGTGTAAGTTTCCACGATTTCATAGTCTCTGAACTTACAGTATTCTTCGCATTTGCGTATCTGCTGCTCAACAGAACCTTCAGATTGATGCTCTGTTGATATTCTAGCATAGATTACGGCTTTCATACTATCAGACCACCATTTCTTCAGGATACATGTTAATGATAGTTTGTAAATCGACTGCTAGAGCCTCTAAAGCACAAGCCAGACGGTTTGTAGGTCTCATGAAATCGAAGATATGAGCCACTACTGCTACTGTCCAACCATTACCTAGCATTTTATATCTCTGACTATTAGATACTAGTTGCTTATTATCATCATCTAGTAATAGAGTATAGTTATCTGGGACAGTCTGTAGACGCTCACACTCTAACGGGCTGAGTCTTCTCCACCTGAGTTTGCCTTTTTGTGTTAGGGCTATATTGCTTTGTGCGGCAAAGGAGGCTGTCATGGCATGGATTTTACCGTCTTCGTGGAATACTCTATCCTGCATATGAGGCTGTTTACCTCCTGCCTTCTTGCTAGGATTAATCTGATTGGTTTTCATTGAATCTATTGCTATAATACCGTAAGGAACACCTTTGTACATATTGGCTGTGAGACATCCTGCCTTTTGATCTTCTTTCCTACCGTAATGCGACAACCTATCCTTCATTCCAGACCACTTTTCACTTCCTCGTTGCATATACGCCATGGCAGTTTCAGACAGGACATTATCATCACTGTAGTCTATAATGTCCTTTAGGACTAGACTGCAGTCATCGGGTTGAATGATACCTGGTATATTGGTCCAATATAGTCGGACTCTGTTCTGTGCAGAGACCAATTTAGAGTTAATCTTGATAGGTTTGCAACCCATATACTCACTGATAACGTCTTGATACTCCTGTTTCATTCTAACATTCTCCAATAAGAACAGCAAAGATGGGTTTTTCTCCTTCAATTTCTTGTAAATCTTAGCAAAATCAAAGAATAGTTGTGATCGTGGGTCGTCAAAATTGAGTTGTTTACCTGCATATGAGAACCCTTGACAAGGACTACCACCTATTAGGAGGTCTATCTTTGGTAACTTTTCAATATCGAGGGTTTGAATATCGCCTAGATGAACCATATTTGGGTAATTGTGCTTGGAGACCTGTATAGCATACTTGTCTATTTCGCTTGCAAAGTACTTCTTGACATCAATTCCTGCCCTGGCCAAAGCAAGCTGACCGCAACTCATGCCATCAAAGCAACTCAATACAACGATGCCTTCGTCACTCACTTTAATCACTCTCGTATTCGATGAAGTCTATATCATATTGGGCCTTGATGCGCTCGATTTCTCGTAGGGCAACTAGGAAGTCTTGGTGGAATCGCTCTGCTCTCACTCGTATTTCTATCATCTTGGTATGAGCATCACTACAAGCCGTATTCTTTTTAGTGAAAACCATGTCGAGAGCCTCTATTTTTTCTTGGTATTCTTGCGATTGCTTTGCCTTTTCGACCATACTATTATGATACTCTTCCTGCTTCTTGTCCAATTTCTTTGCTAAGTTGTCATCACCGGACTTCAATGCAGCATCCCTGCCTGTTACGGCATCATCTCTGAGTTGCTTGAACTCAGTTACCATCTGATTAAACCCATTTCTCTCGTCTTTTAGGTCCTGAGTCTCAGTTACGAGCAACTTCACCTCATCGCTAAAGCCATCTCTTTTCTGTTTGTGACCTCTCATTCGCTTGTGTTGATAGTTACGCTTACGCCTATGGATTTTCATCTCCTTATAGAGATCGTTTACACGCTCTAAATCTTCGTCTATGTTCAATGCATCCTTAATTGTCATTACAAATCCTCAAATAATTTCACGATACTCTCTCTTGAGTGGTCTTGGTCATCTTTAACCTCAATTGGTACAATGTTATCTAATACGTCATGCATGTAATCGTGCATACAATCTATTATCTCCAAAGCCTTTCCTAGTACTAATAGATTAGTTAGAAGTATTAGTACAACTAGTATATCCAATAGTAGGTCTATTTCTGCTACAGCTAAATTCATTTCATTGCCATCCTGTCAAATTTCGAAAGAATTCTATTACTTTATCTAGTATTATATACAAAACAATTGTCATTGGAATAAACAGAACAGCTGAAACTAAGACGTAAATTAACCACCAATCAGGCATCTAATCACTCCAGAACCTTCCTTATTGTTCCCACGCCAACATGGAGTTTATCCTTAACGTGTAATGCAGGAACACTACGTAGATTATCAGGTCGCTCATCCTTATGTTCATCGATATCCTTGATTACTACTTCCGGATGATGTTCCTCCATCCATGGCTTGAGAGTCAAACAAGGCCCACACCACTTTGCTGTCCATAGTGTCATCTCAATTTTCTTTTTCTTTGCCATTTTATTCACCCATCCTTGTTCTAATCTCCTTTACAGCAGATTCTATGTTATCTAAAAATACCAGTATCTCCTGTCTGTACTCAGGATCCTGCTTACACCTATCTATAATAGACTGAGTTATGGGAAGAGGATTATTCATGTTTACTCCCCCATGTTATAATAAGGTTGGACCATAGGAGTAGTACCTGTTGTTCCAGGTTCATCAATTCCCCAATCTGCTGCAGCCCATCCTCGCTCATGTAAGTAGTATAGAATGAATTTTGTGACCACTTCTATGCTAGCAATACCGAATCCAATTGACCAGCTGTCGGTTAGCAACTTAGCAATCAGGATAGTATCGGTTGTTGCTATGACTCTCCATGTGACTGTTTTCGCCAAACTACGTTTCTTATTCGCATGATCCATATTACTTATCCTCCACCGTAATCATACCCCATTGGACACTATTCCATCCACGTTCATGTAGATAGTATAAGGTGGATTTAATTACGAAATTAACAGAAGTAAAGCCTAGAGCAAGTGTTAACTCGTCTGTCAAGATGTAGATTACCAAAAATCCTGTTATGGTAGCCAAGGTCATCCAAGTTGCTGCTTTCGCTGTACTCCTCATTTTAGTAGCATAATTCACTCTTCCTCACTCTCCCTAAGGTTGTTGAAGTCTGCTATGTTAGCCATACCCTGCAGGGCGGCTATATTGGAGTTTCTCATATCAATGAGCCACGCATCATCTATGCCTTCGGGTACAGGCATCTTCGGTTCTTCATTTAGTACATGAGATAGTATAATCTCAATCAAATGTGCCTGTTTGAGCGTAACTGTCTGATTATCCATCAATAATTCTCTGTATAGACTCAGTTCTTGTTTGGCTGCTGCCAGTTTTTTCTCTAATGCACTCTTCTTGAATCCCATTCATTTCCTCTCCTTTTCAAATTTCGCTAGATTTTCTCTGGATATCCTGACTCTAGGAATTATATGAATATCGCCTTCGCTGTCTGTGACTGATTGCCAATCAACTACTTCGCCACCCTGTGCTGTTATTGCTTTCAGCATTTCTTGCTTTATTTCTTCTATTGGCTTCTTCATTATCTCCACCCCTGTACCACTGATTCAATAGGTATATGCTTCTTACAGGATATACAGCGTGCATAGTAGTAGTCCGTCATACTCCACTCTCGACCACACTCACAAATAGCTTTTTCTATAGTCATCAAATCACTCCAGAACCTTCGATTGGGTGTGGCACGCCAGTAATCATCTTGATTCGCTTACCTTTCACAATTAGAGTATAGCAAGTGTCGCAACGATCATGGAGTAAATGCAGAGCCAACGTGGCTTTTTGATCTTCATTCATTCAATCAAATCCCCTGATTCACTCACCAATACTTAGCCCTAAGTGGCTCATCAAAGGTTCCGCCCTCGAAAAGATGGCCTATGTGCCAGTCCTCGTAGGTGATATCGATTTGGGTTAGCCCCAGGTTAGCTATTACTGCTGCAAAAGATCCATCCTTGTCTCCTGCAATCTTGGCTACGAACTCCCTTTCAGTTCTGCAAGGGTTAACCACAGCCGTGTTCATCGTTGGGTCATCGAATTGGTATTCGATTACCATTGTCTTCATCTGTCCATTTATCATTCTAAATTCGTTCATTATTATTCCTCAGTTGTAACTTAGTTTGGAAGAAAGGTAGTTTGACCTAGTAATCCCCTCTGCTTCACCAATCCTACCCACTAGAAGGAGGTATATAATAATATGGGACCATTTACGTTACGCGTATGGGTAGGTATCCGAATCCTGGAACGTATAACGACCGTTTTACGTATACGTAGACCCATTTACGTTACAATGGATAAGTGGATATATCCACTGCAACCCCCTATTACACACGCATACGCACGCATAATAGGTTAAGGTTGCGGGGTGCGTCAGAGGAAATTAGTCTATTGGTTGCAGCACAATGGAGGAATGTTCGGTTAGGAACGGTAGACGACCCCGCAATTTACTCGACTAGGCGTCCGGCTATAACCCCATCTCAGCGAAACCTTGTTCTGGAGAATACTATGTTCAACCAAATGTTTAATTACCTTCGAGTTCCCCATCGGAACAATGAACGATAATGATATATCCAGAATAGCAGATGCACTGGAAAGCATTGCCGCCGACGTGAAGGTAATGGTCTCCCGACCATTGCCTATGCGGAAGATAGAGGAGAGATTGGCAAAGGCTGTAGAAGTCCATGACCAAGTCTCTGATATCGTGGTAGCTGAGGCTGGCAAGGAATCTGCTGCAAAAGCAATAACTAAGAAAGAAGAGAAGACAACCGATGGTGAGATTACCGAGGGTGTCAGAGTCGTAATTGACTCAGAATCCGTGAATAACGGCTGTATTGGCACTATTGTGTCCAAAACCTCGGCGTGGATAACCGTCGCAGTCGAGGAAGGAAACGACAAAAAGAAGAAAGGCGAGAGCATTAGTGTCAGAAAGAACGAATGTAAAGTCCTGGCTGACGATGAGAATGTAGCAACAGTATCTGAGGATACTGAGGTAATTGAAGAAGAGGAGATTGATGCTCCTGCTACGAAAGAATTCGTCGTAGACGAGAACGATACTGAGCACCCAGGTAACTTTAGGTTCGATAGAGGGGCTAAGGCAGGACAGACGATCCACATAGTTTACTCAGAAGGTGACAGTGGAGTGACCTTTGTGCTATATGCGGCATTCAAGCAGAAGCACAATGAACACTGGACAAAGCCTTGTCAAGACTATCTGGCACTACACGGTATTACGGAGCATCCGATTAGGTGATTATTTATGGCAATAAAATTAGATAAAGATGGTAAGATTATACCAAAGTGGCGAACAGGGGAGTGGGAACCTACCGATATATCCCCTTCCAAGATAGCATTATGGAAGGATTGTCCTAGAAAGTACTTCTATAATTATGTAATGAAGCATCCACGACCTGATAGAGAGTTCTTTATCACTGGCAGTGTATTTGATGAAGTAGCCTTTGAGGAATTCAGATTTGATACTAGCCAAGATGCCATGACAATTGTGAACCTCGCAGGCGATATCATCCGTGATAAGTGCAAGGAAGTACAAGCAAAAGGTACTCTAGAGAACTTCAACGGCTCTATAATGACTGATTCAGATATAGAGAACTGTGTTTCAAACTTCAGAATATGGACAAAGTCCTTTCTAGTCGCTTGGCAGAATGGAGAAGACCATCTTGGCAACAAGGTAGTCATACCTCCTATCGAAGATACCCAGGTCCAGTGCCTATGGCCGCTAGAAATAGACGGACATAAGGTCAGAATCAATGGTTGGGCTGACGTAGTTCATACAGATGGGTCAATTACTGACCTCAAGACTGCCTCATTTTGGCATTCTTCACGGTGGACATATGGTAAAATTCTATCAGAACTGCAGTGGATCGCGTATTCCCAGGCTATGAACGTGAATAAGTTCCGCTATATCGTTGTTGACAAGATAAAGAATTACGGTAAGGCCGAGCCTGCTACAGTCAGAACCTTCGATGTCGAGGTATATCCTAACGATGTTGAGAGATTCAAGGACTTGGTAGCCTCATTCTTGAGATGTACAGACTTCCTCAACGGATACAAGGAAGGAGTTTTCCCTCCTATGCCTGAGTATAAAGGAAATTCTAGCAGCTTTGGGACTCCTCCTTCTAAGAAGAAGTTCAATGAATATGACCTGACTCAGAATAACTTCTGCAGAAAGCTATGTGACTACAAGGCCACTTGTTTCAAGGACTGCTTTGGTGGTTCCATGAGAACTATGCACGACCCAAGAGACGACTGAGGTGGTCTCTTTGGTGATAAAGACTGAAGACGGCTACCGCATAGACTATCTGGGGAGTTCATTCATTACTAGTCACTTCCAAGAAGACTTGACAGTAGAGGAATGTGATAGTATTAGACGTGAATTCTACACTAAGCCTAATACAGAAGACCTAGATAGACAGATACTAGGGTTAAGAGGTAATAGGAGTATGACTAATCATATCTATAACTACTATTTCTATGACTTAATGGCTGACTGTAGGACTAAGAGTGGTATGTCTAAAGGCTATCAGAAGTGGAGTATCGACGAATTCATGCAATCTGATGACTTGATACGCTTCGCGGTTGCAAAGGTTAGGAAGTTTCCGAAGGTATATCCGACAAAGTATACTGATGCTAAGAACATTAAGACAGTGTTTAGGCTAAGTCCATCGGGTACCGCGGCTAAACTATCTAACTTTCCTTACAAAACTGTAAAGGACGTTCTAGCAGACTACGATATCAATGGCAATTACTATGATTTCTCGTGTGGTTGGGGTATCAGACTATGTGCAAGTATGTCAACAGACGTAAATTACTTCGGTACAGACCCCAATAATACCCTTGTTAAACGCCTAGAAGGGCTTTCTAGGAGGTTTAAGTCTGTTACGGATACATCCTCTGAGGTCGATATAAGGGCTATTGGGAGTGAAATATTCGTTCCTGAGTGGGAAAATCGAATGGGCCTAGCATTTAGTTCTCCTCCTTACTTCGATTTGGAGGAGTATTCTCGCTCTAAGCCGGCTGGGCAGAGTATCGACAAGTACCCTAACTACTCTGATTGGCTTGTAAAGTACTTTAGAGCAACAGTAAAGAACATCAAGAAGTACCTGGTACCGGACGGTCACTTCCTAATGAACATAAAAGACATCAAGGGCTATGCTCTATACAAGGATTGCAAGTCGATAATCGAAGACGAGGGATTCACTTTAGTCGATGAATTGAATATGAAGAACATAAATCGCGTCTTTCTTCATCAGAATGACCTCAATACCGATGAAAGAATCATGGTATTCTGCCATACTATCACTTTGGAGGATACGAGATGTTAGTACTGGGAGAAGTCAGGGGTGCGATACTGGTTGTTGAGACTGATTCCCGGTGTTTTTGCCTGAAATGCAAGAAAAAGACTAGTATTACCAAGGAAGTTTACAAGGCGAGGAACACAAAAGTCATCATCGAGAAGGGAAATTGTCATGAATGTGGTGCGATAAACAGAATTTTCCGGAAATTTACGGCATTTTCTTCCGAGAGTTACAAAAGACATCGCTATTTTGGTCTATATTCCACGAAAAGATATTCAAAGATGCGATGGAGTGAACTCATAGCTCCTACTACGAACTTGACAACTGACTATATCATGGCAGCCAAACATAGATGTTCTCCACCGAAGTTGATGAAAGCGAAAATGGAGACACAAAATTCCTGGTGGACGGCAACAAAGCATAAAGATGGAAGTATACAATCTTCTATTTCTAACCCACCTATGCAACAACGACCTTATGGTACTCCTAGACATAACCAGTATCCACCCAGAATGCGAGATCTAGCAGGTGCATACAAATGAGTCTAACAGATATTGTAGGAAGTGTCTGTGCAGGGACTTGTTTCTTGTATCTATGTGCTTTGATATACTATACTATAAAAGATACTACCTGGAGGAAAAACTGAATGGTGACTAAAAAAGCTCTCAATATATGGCAAAATAAACTCTCTGAGAGTATCCTCACTGTCGCTGGCGGACTTAGATTCGGTCTAAGTATCAACCCAAACAGTCAAATCCACCAAGATGCTTATGACAAAGCTATGTACGCTCTGAAAATAGTTGCAGGCGAAGTTGATATAATGTTCCCTAATCCAATCGACTACACGTTCAAGGAGGAAGAGTAAATGTCCCGAAGTACAAATGATAGGCCCATTGTAGGATGGATTACATCAAAGAAAATCAAACTCTACTTCCCCGGTGAGCCGCAGGAAAATGCGAAAACGTGGATATTACAGGAGGAAAAGTGAATGATATGGGAATTAACAATAGGAATTATTTTATTCTACATAGGGTCAATTGTTTTAGAAAAAATAGTAAATAAGGAGGATTAGTAATGACTAACGTGAAATGCAATAAATGCCATAATAAATTACTCCAATATGGTATATGTCCTAATTGTGGAACGTCCAATAAATGGCCGGTGATGAAGTGACATGGGAAGAGTACTTTAGAATAAAGCGAGAATACGATAGGAGAAAGAAGAAATGGTTAAAATAAAGAACGCAAAAATAGAAGATTACGAAATCGACGACCCTGTATGGTGGTGCCAATACTACAAAAGTGGTGTAGGAGTACTATGTGTCAGAATCGAACAGTACTTGGTCGAGGAAGACGAGGATAGAAAGGAGACTCTGGAGACGCTTTTGAGAGTGCTTATAGATAATTACAATGAAAGAGGGATTGGAATTATTGTCCCATATGACGGTGAGAAGGATGAAAAAGAGGGCAAATGAATGGTTAGAACGGGTTCAACTGAACGAAGTAGTTCAGAAGATGAATTACGAACTTTACGAACTACCCAGAAGACTACTTTTTCGTTACGAATGGATTCTCATGAGCGGGTTTTTGCTAACTACGCTGGCCACGTGCAACGTTCTAGGTTATACCAATTTTACTGGAGACTTCTTTTGGGCACTTGCTGGCGCTGCTTTGTGTGGCGAATCTCTAGTAGAGCTCCACTATGAGAGGAAAAAGGGGAACGTGTGATGGTCAGAGATCCCTTTACAGGCTCAATAGACTTTGAAGAAGTCGCTAGATACACTATACTACTCAGTATAATCTGCGCTTTTGCCAGTGCTGGTGCAGCCAGCGAGGGACTCGGCGTTCTATATCCATATGAATATCTAGGAGATGTCCTTTTTATCCAATATCCATCCATAACAATCGCATCATTTATGGTAGGTTTAATGGCATTGTGGTGGTATGAGCAGTTCCGAGGTGGGTATTTTTGAGCCAAACATTGACTACTGAGAATAGCCGACAGACTACTTTGCACGAATTCTGCGACCTGGGCATCCCTAAACCTATTGACGTTGTGGCATTAGAATGGAAAAAGGGCTATGCTGAAATGATGAAAGGCAAGAAGGTATACGACAAAGAGGGGAATGAATTATGAGATATGCATTAGTAAACAAATACTCAATTGATGACTTAGAGGAAGAGGTCAATTTGGCCATGGAAAAGGGATGGATTTGCGTGGGAGCAGCCTTTTTCTCAGAAGGAAAATGGTGTCAGACCGTCATTAAGGAAGTGAAGTAATGACAAAAATCGCTGCTTACTTGTACAAACCCATAGGAAAGACCTATGATTTCGATGAAATGGTACAATATACGGAGTTAAGTGCTCAAGAAGTGGATGTTGTAATAGATGAATTCTATGCTGATGGATGGGAGAATATCCCTAATGGTATAGAAGAACTACTAGCAGATATATCTAACTATAATGGTGTATTACTATACTCTATAGATGGATTGACTGAACAACAAATCAAAGCTATGAGTAATACTAGCCTATATTGTATCAATACTCCATGGATTAGGGGTCGTGGATCTGCAGAGAAACTCTGTCAAGTCCTCAAATCAGGCGAGTATTACAAGAAAATAAGAAGCCTCAATATCCGTAATGGAATTAAAGCCTCCCATAAACCATCAGGAAACATACCCTATGGCTATGTACGAAGCACCGAAGGCACTTTGGTGCCTGAATCTTCAGAGAAACCTATACTCGATAATATACTATCTTGGCAGAAAAGTGGTATGTCGGTGTCCGAAATTGCAAAGAGAACGAAACTAGATACATGGAAGATCTACGGAATTCTCAACTATTGGCGGAACAAAGAATGAAACTAAGCTCAAGCGACCAAAAGATAGTCAATGACTTCTTTCGGGAGCACGTAGATAGGAGTTACAAGACTCCCATGAACTGCATTAGGATGAATGTCGACCATACCAATGAACACCGGGTCCGTATATTCGAGATATGTAACCTGCTCATTGACTCAAAAATTCCTTTTTGGACTGAGGTAAGGATGAAAAACGGCTGTATCCCCGATATTCTAGCTCCTACACACATTACTAGATTCATAGAAGTATTAGGTACAGAGACTCCAGAAGACTTCTTTTCAAAAAAGTTCCACAAGTACGAATCCTATGGTTTTTCTAGAAAGGACTTTCTGTTAATAAACGCGAAGGTTGAATTACAAGTTGAAGAACTCTGGTAAACAGGGGACCCATCCAACCATGAAAAGCAATGTCAAGCAACGAAAGAAAACTAATCCTGTAAAGAAGTCTACAGGATTCCTAGAAGGACTGATTCCTAGCAACATCAACTTGACAGTCAACATGAACGACGAAGACAAGGAGTTGGTCCTAAACAAAATAGACGAGATGAAGGATGATTTGATTTTCAACTGGAGAATTGTTCAGGTATTGATGGGATTAGGTATCATTTTGGGGTTCGTCGGCTCATATCTACTATAATCGCGAAATCAAGAAATTTTTCGCCTGATCTGAAAAAACGTCCCTCTGGAGTATGCCTTATAGGCCGTTGTAGAGAAAAAAGGTGGTACTGCTAGCCTGGAACAAGAAGTGCCTCAGATGTCGTTAAAACGGCAATAATCGTCAAAACCATATTTTCGGTTTAGAATTTGGATCATTTTTTGCGTTCTTTGCGCTTTTTCGCCAAATAACACTTGCCACAGAGTTTGTCTGCATACAATGTCTTAACTTCGTTTTTGCAAATTGCACATTTCCTATTCTCAGGAACTCTGCCCGCGATGTAGTCTTTTCTGACGCCACGCATGATCAGTTAGGTTCACACTAAGTCGACTGCTGCGAGAGTCATAAGTTCCATCATCGCTATCTTCTTTTTACCATTGGCAAATTGCTTCCAGAGATCATCATCGCCAACATGGATAACTTGACCGCCTTTTGCAGTACCCATCTTTCCATCCTTCTTCTTGTACTTGACAGTGTCACCCGGACCTCCTTGGAGTTTAAGTTTGTATATACTGTTACCTGTCGCCGACTTAACGCCTTTCTTCTTTGAGCCGTTACCATACCAAAATCTAGAAAGAAGTTCCTTTCTCTTGACCTTGGTCTTTCCTATAATCACAGCAGTCGGGCTGTCTTTATGGAACTCTATTACTTGGTCTAATCCACTCTTTGCCATATACTTCCCACCATTACTACTTACTTAAGCATATTTGAAGGCCGCAGCGACCGGTGCTTCCTTGTAAAGCGACTTAAATTTGTACTTTTTAGGTTTCTTGTAGGTAAATGCATACCAAAGTAATGCTGCCGTACCTGCTAACACGACATACTCTGTTGCTCCCCAGGAATCCATACTAGATTCAGATGCGGCTGCCTGTTCTTGACTCATACCATAAGTTCGATAGAAATCGCCATCACTCATTGAGTAATCGTACTTCATTCAATCCCTCCTGGAAAGTAGGTATGCACCTGCTACGAGAGTAACTGCACCTGCTCCCAGGAGAACTTTGTTGTCCAATAATGGACTACTTGAAGAAGTCGCTGCTGGGACCGTAGTCGTGTAAGTCTGGGTTTGGTAGGTCGCCGGGATATCAACTGTCATTGCATTGTAATTTTCCGCCGACGCAGCGCTTTCTTCTGAAAACTGTTGTTGCGCTGCTGCCGCTGCTGCCGCTGCGGCTACTTCTGCTGCGGCTTCTGCCGCTGCTTGTGCCTCTGCTTGTTCTACTGCAGATGCATTACTGGCCGCCAAGAATGCGGCTTCTGCCGCTGCTTGTGCCGCTGCATCCGCTGCTGCTTGGGCTGCTGCCGCCGCTGCTGCATCCGCTGCCGCTTGTTCTAGACCTGAATCAACATAATCTCCATTGTAGTTATCAGATCCACCTCCATTTCCGGTAGTATCTCCACCGTTTCCATCTACTGGATCTATTGGCATTTCAGGAGGAGCATTAGGATCATCATAGTGGGCGGGGTTATTTTCAATGGTTGCTACCTCAGTATCGTATGCTGCCTTTGCTTCAGGATAAGTACTGTAGCTTGTATCTTTGACGACCCCGTCTGTTTGTAAGTAGTGCTCCTCTGCGAAACTTGTTACTTTAACCGCGAAAGTCTTAGTTGGCATCGATTTCCAGTCACTAGTTGGTGGCGTGTTGTATCCTTGTGGATCTAATGGCTCTTCAGCAACTCCCAAATTTACGGATTTCCCTGCCATATTGGTCGTATTGCGCCTCATATTTTGTGGCACTGAGGCAGTATGACGGGCTGTAGAACTATTTGTAGTTCCTAACCCAAAGACGTTCAGTATTCCATTGAAGAAACCGGAGATGCTAGCAGCTTGTGTCACTACTAAGTCTATTCTATAGTCGCCCTTATCGACTGAAAGCGACTCTTGAACATCGTAATTTGCTCTCTGTTCCGATATAACCTTCCATTCATTGAATTTTGTTAAAGCTGCTTGTCCTTGGGCCTGAAGGAACCCTGTTGATTCCAGTGTTGCAGTCCCCTGAAACATAGTTACATAGTACATTTGAGACTGATAATTGTAGGATGCCCTCAAAGTTCTCCCACCTATGACGAAGTCAGCAGGCATAGAGAGGGGTACAAATGGAGGAGGGTCTGCGATAATCACAGGTTCTGACCATCCGCCGTCATCTACACCGTATACCTTTACATCTACCCAGTCCTTTGAATCGTTAACTGTTGCTCCCTTTGACGCGTTTACGAAGGATGTCTGCATAACGCCATTCATTACTACCTTGGTAACCCAGCCAATCGGTGTGCTATAAGAGTTCAAAGTATAGCCGTTATAATCTATACTAGAGTCGGGGCCAGGAGCGCCGCCGTTGCTAGGTTGTTGCATTAGTCCTTCACCAGTCGAAGCACCGAAACCTCGGTCATATCTTTGCCTTTGTGCGTTTCTTCTGCCACGATGACCTGCGCCTATGCCATAAAATGCGTCACTTGTGCCGCGACCTGAGCCGTCAAACCAACCAGACATCAGTAAAACTGCCTCCTAACTAGCTTATAGAATCCGTAAGCACCTATTACGTGTACAATTCCTATGCCTCCGTATCTCGGATATTTGGCAATCCAGTGCTCTTTGCCTGGTATAGCCTTCATCAAACCGTGATTTAAGCCCAATACTGGGTGTATGTATAATGCAGAACTACCATAGAAAGCTGCTTTTGCAGCAGGCGAACCACCATCTGCCCTTTTTGCGGCTGCATAAGTACCACTAAGAATCATCCCAACTGTGCCAACAGTCTTGGAAACTGCTGCCGCCTTTGGTGCCAACCCGTCATCATCGGCCCAAAATGGACTAAATGCGTAGTAAATCGGAGGATTATCAGGTTCGTTATTCATCAGCGGATTGGGCATTACGTATCCAACCGTACCTGATGCATTAGAACTGGAACCGTTAGAGGGTTTTCCCCTTGATCTTTGAGTCACCTTTGGTCCCTCTTCTGCTGCTCTTGACTGTTGATGAGCCTGTGAGTTAATATCACTTGGATCAATCTGTGGTATATCTCCTAAGAACCCGGAGAAATCCGTTCCCATATCATCGGATGCACCAGAATATAGGTTCTGCCTGTGGAAACTACTCATTTTCACGCCTACCTATAAGCCCTTACTGCGAGGACTGCTGCCCCTATACCTAGCATAGTGTATTGTGTAGTTTCATATGGTTGTTCTATTCTCTTTTTGGTCCAATTTATAACGCTTTCAGACCCTGGAAATCCTAATCCGAAGTAAATCATACCCACTGCTATCATTCCAGCTCCGCCTAAAGCCTGAACTGGATTATAACTTTCTCCCAATGCTGTTACTTTTTTATGTTTAATATGCGCTGTAGGGTTATATTGGGCCATTTCTCCTGCTGGTGCATACGCTGGCATAGACCCATTCTCAGTAGCCCCAAAGGCTCTAGAAATAGTGTGTTGATGAGTACGACTACCTACCATCTATGCTTCGCACATGGTTGGCTAACTTAAGCAGTTCGGAGGATTACTGCATCTGTGGGGTTTGTCCGTACATACCCTGCTGTTGCGGATATTGGCCATATTGCTGTTGTCCATACATCTGTTGTGGCGAAGGTGGTAGACCTAGTGAGCCTCTAAGTAGGCTTGAGCCGAAATTACCTAGCGCACCGCCTAGTCCTTGATTCTGTTGGGCCATCATCTGCTGTTGCATTAGTTGCTGTTGGTAAGCCTGTTGCTGATTTTGCATCTGATTACCCATCTGGCCCATCTGCATACCGTACTTGTGTTGGTTAATTAGGCCGATAGCCTCCGCATCTGCTGCGTTAATCCTCTGTTGAGGAGTATTTACCATGCCTGTAGAATCGGTTCCTTGCACCATATTTGTCACAATTGCGTCTATATTCTCTTGTGTGATAGTCGAATAGCCTAGTTCTGATGCCTTTGCAGGGTCTACTGTTGCTGCTATTGCTTCTGAATTGAACCATGTGTATAGTTCCTTACGCATTACCACTGAAATAAGTTCTGCAAGACCTGATAAGAATGCAGGGTTTTGCACTAAAAATAGGTCTACTTCATTAGGGTGACGTGCCATAAGATGGTACATCAATTCGATTTCATCAGTATTGATGCCTCCACCGGTCATCTCATTTACCATATTCATTCCCATTGCCGATAGACCGGAGTCATTTGCGGCCTGTTGGAACATAGCCATCTGATCTGGATTAAAGCCTCCACCTACTCCAGGTATAGTTAGTGCGGTCGGTTGTGATTTGCTGCTGCCAAACAATCCCATGTTCTATCCACACACACTCTTTGTATTGAAGGTTTCCATCATCTTTGACTCGGCATTTGCTCTAATACCTTGTAGTATTCGGCCATATCCATATCTGACATTGTATTCTGCCTGGGTGCAGTCTGTGCTAGTACTCGGTTGTCGAAAACTAGCATAGTTATGTCATTTTCCATTGAAATCGGGTTCTTATAATGCAGTATCTGTATGCCGTCTCTCAACGCTTCTTGGAATATAGGGGTCCATTTGACTATTAGAGGGTGTTCTTCCTTTGGTGCGGGTCTTATAATCGGTACAAATGCGACACCTTTCTTAGCCATCTTCGTGAAGAAACCGGGATCTTCTTCCTCTTCTTGATCTATCCATTCCATTAGATTGTGATACAACATCATGTGTTGAGGGCAGTATGTACCCTTCAAGTCCCTACCTCGACCCGGTAGAACTCCTGCTGTAGGTTCAAATGGTTTTACTTCTAGTGTAACTGGATTCCTAAAGTACTCATCAAATAGGTCTCCGTAGTCCATATTCTTACAATCAATACCGTCTATGACGCATTCGTGGGGTTTACTGTGCCTGAACTTACCTCTAAACCACCGTTTTGGTGTTAAAATAAACCGCTTATTGGGCTTTAGTGCGTTCATGGCAGCTTTAATGTTCTTCTTTCTGGCCTTTCTTGGGCTAGGGTGATCAGATAATCTGAAGTCAACCTGTGTAACTACGTCATTATACCCGCCTTCTTGTAGTGCCGGATTGTGCATTGCGTCTAATATTTCTCTGTTTGTCATATTGTTAACCCCTTGTAAAGTCCTTCCTGTACATTCCACCCATAGCGTGCGCTAATAGCGTCCATGTAAACAGGAATATTCATTGCTTGAAGTTTGTATAGATCTGGTCTAAATACATTAAAGATATTGTGACGGGAAATAAAACCCTTCTCCCATATGTTGTGATCCTCATCGGTCATCCACTCGTCGGCTTTGTTAGCCAAAATTATGATTCTATGTGGATAATAGTTCTTTGCTCGCCACCAACCTTTCCATGTTAGACCCTTTGGAATGTTCTTTTTGTCGGATAGACCTCTTACTAGATAGCCTAAGGCAGTTTGGTTATCTACATTATGAGGATCTTTGATATGTCTATCGTCTATTACTAGTATAACACTACTACTATTCCTATTTATCATATCTCTTAGCCATGTAGAATGGTACTGTATATGCCCTCCTATATCTCTGGAGACTATTGTCTTTGCCAAATTGCCATCAGATGTAACTTTCTTTCTGGATGTTAGAGGCATTTTGTAAGACCCTAACCAATTTGTTGGGTGGTGAGTTCGATCCTCATCTCTTAGTTTTCTTATTTCTCCCCGTGTGGTTAGTTGCATATCTAGAGTAGTTTTACCAGTTCCTGATGCGCCGATTACGCTAACATCATAAGGAACAAAAGTCATTATTTTATTCATCAGACGCCAAATACCATGCGCAATAAGAATGTCTGCTGATGCCATGATATCACTTCTTTATACCCTCTATGGCCCAGTCTATTAGCCCGTCATATTCTGTTGTGCCGACTATGGTATAGTCGAGTATTGCTGCTAAAGCAAAAGATCCAACGCTAGCCGCCACACAATATACTGCCCACTTGATTGTAAGATACCTATATTGCCAAGTGAGTCCGATAGCAGTCGTTTGCATCATTGCTTGCTGCTGTTCGTCTCTCTCATCATTGAAGATCAGGCCCATGTTGGTGACACCATCCTGACCTTGTCATTCTTTCGCACCTTGTTCCCATCCCTGTTGTAGCCTCGCATTGTATTAGTTCGTCGGATCCAGGTCCAATGCTTCCGGCTTTGGTGGTTGAGGAACCTGGAATGATGCTAAAGGGGCTTGATTAATCTTTAGAGAAGGGCTTGTGGGCAAAGAACCTAGTCTATCTAGCCCTAATTGCTTTGCTAGCGCATCTAAATCATAGTGTACGTTAGCATTTACTTGCGGTACTTGTTGATCAAGCTGCTGAACTTGTTGGTATTGATTTTGCAGAATCACTTGTTCCTGTGGAGACATGACTCCATCTGCTTGTGCCATCATTGCACTAGACCTAAACTGACTAATCTGCTGCTCTAGCATCCACTCTGTACGTTGCTTGTCCACTTCGTACTTGATTTGAGCCATTCTGCGCTTATTCTTATTCTTCATGCGCTTGATATTACGTCTGTAGTTGGTGGAATCCTCAAACATTGTCCTGTAAAGCAGGTACAGTGAGGCTTGGAAACAGAAAGCAAGCATACCATATAATAATGCAGATTGCCATACAGCATCAAATTTGCCCCATGACCAAGTCTCATAGAGCATAAGAGCCATTGCAAGGAAAATAGACTGAACCATCATTGATCCAATTAATCTATTCTCTTGTTCTTTCTGCATCTGAGTAATATCTTCGTTTGTCATCTCCTGATACTGCGTGGGCGCAGTCTGAGTAAATAGGGCGTCTGTTAGCGGGTTTCTAGTTGGGTCTATTGGCATAATTAATCACTCCTTTTCTACAATATAGAGACGATCTCCCTTGTCGTTGCTGAATATAGCAACTCCGTGGTCGTCCTGAACCATTAAGAGGTAACTTACACCAGTCTCTTTCAAGGCTGTGAGAGCACTCTCAACTTTATCTCTAGTATTGGAATCCATCTTCTCCTATCTCCGGTCCTGTTCGCATTTCGATGATGTTATCGATGCGGAGTAGTTGTGCTGCAATTGTCGTAGCGCTATCCAAAGCCTGTGATACTACATCAACAGGCTCTATAACACCTTTTTTTAGCATATTTACTCCTCCACCATTCTCCACGTCCACCCCTGAGGAGTGTCCGGCTGCATCACTGTGGAGTTGGCGAAGACTGATAAGAGTATCGAGTGGGTCTAAACCACTATTTTCAGCTAAGGCAGTAGGAATTATCTCCAATGCCTGGGCAAAAGCCTCGACAGCCATCTGTTCTCTTCCACTAACAGAAGTAGCGAAATCCTTCAACTGCCTAGATATATACAGATACGGTGCTCCACCACCTGCAACTACTTGTGTGCCTTCTATTGCTACGCTAACAACGCCTATTGCATCGTCAAAGGCCCTACCAACCTCTTCAACGGTTGTATGTGTGGGCGCTCTAAGTAAAACTGATACAGAACCCTTCGAAGGTGTGCCTGTTAACTTGATAAGAGGTCTCTCTCCAACGGCTATCTCTTCTAACAAGTCCACTGTTGCAAGGTCTCCTTCCTTAATTCCATCAATAGAGGAAATCATCCTTCCCTCTCCGGCTCTTGAGATAGCTTCCATATCGCTCATTGCGACTCTTCGGCACGCATAGATTCCTTTCTGTGCAAAAATCTCTGCAACGAATGGGTCAATGTCTCTCTTACAGAGTACAACATTTGCCCCGCTTGCAAGAATAACATCTGCAATCTCCTTGAGTTGTAACTTTCTACTCTCAATGAACTCTTTTACTGCCGTATTGTCACTAACCTGTATCTGCAACTGCTGTGCAAACTCTGGAAGTGTGATGTCTACACTAATCAATGCAATCTTGGCATCTTTTACCTCATTAGGCATATCATGGGTCATCTTCTCCCGGTCAATTAGCAGGCCGGCTATAGCAATAGACTCACTAACCTTGCCGTTAGGTCTCTTTACGATGCTTATATTATCTAGAGTAGTTGATTTGACTACGGCAAGAGCAATCTTTGCTAGAGCATCCTGCTCAGACTCGACGCTCTTACCAGTCATTGCTGTATTAGCAACAGCCAGTAGTAATTCGTCGTTAACAGTGATTGAAATTTCTTTTAGGCACTCCTGGGCCTTTCTGTTGGCCATGACGTATCCCTTTGCAATCCTTGTTGGATGAATATTCTTATCCAATAGTCCTGATGCCTTATCCATCAGTTCTCCTGTGATTACAACGCTAGAGGTAGTGCCGTCGTAGCAGTTCTCCTCTTGTGTGCGTGCGACTTCTGTGATTATCTTTGCAGTAGGATGACCTAGTTTAGTCGCTTTTAGGATTGTTGCACCGTCGTTGGTCATTACAACCTCGCCTGCGGCATCGACCATTTCCTTATCCATACCATATGGACCCAATGTTGACCTTACCAGGTTTGCTAGCTGCTTGGCCACTTGAATGTTAATCTGGTGTGCTGTTACTGTCGCTGCCTGTTGCTTGGCATCTACTGCTTGTGCCATCTTATTCACCTATTGAGGACTTTGGACTCATATCGAAAGAGGTTCCGGTTTTTGGTGCTGTTTTCGCTTGTTCGGTCTTGAAAGCCTCAATATCTGGCGTTCCTCCGCCGATAACAACTGGTCCCTCGGTAACGGTGGGCGTTGGCTCGCTTTCTAACACTGTCTTGAATCGGTTTAGTAGGTCCATGGAAAACTCAATCATCTCGAATCCTTGTGGTCGTATATTGGACTCTAAGATGCGATAAACGAATATACTTTGACCTCTAGTCAAATTTACATTCACTTCCTCTCGGAAGGTTGGATCTAAGAGATTAATCTGTTGTTCCGCTTCTGTTTGTACTTCATTTGCTGCTTCATCGCCGTCTGGCATGAATTAAGTCAAACTTACTTATTACTATAAGTGTTAAGGTCAATGTTTAACAATCTACAGCGTCAGTCCAGCCGTTTCGACTTCCCCGGAGAATCTCTCATCTAGTAGGTCAATTGTTGGTGGGCTTTGCTCTATCTCGTCCTCAGTCATAAAGTAAGGTCGTTATTCCCGACGATATAACTATTCCTAAGCAAGATGTAAGTCTATTCGACTAATTTCGCTACTCTGCAACCCAATCTAACAATCCACGCCGTCTGTAAAACCATCTTGCGTCTTTAAGTTAAGGTAGCATTGTTTGATTATATTGTACTGAGTCTTAGCAGCAGATTCAGTCATTTCAAAGTGACCATTGAAGCCACCAACAGGTGAAGCATCATCAGCATAAGCATCATCCGATGCGTATATTTTACCGTTGTAGGCTATTGGAAATGTTTTAGTAACTACTTCTTCATCGTTTTCATCCGTTTCTTTTTGTATTTCTTTATTACATCGTGTGTCTATAATTACACATATTGCATCTTCGCAGGTTATTCCGTAGTTTGTATTGTATTCAATTTTTAGTGCCATTTTATCATCTCAGAAAAACATTTTTGGGTTTTCTTCGCGGCAGCTCGGGCATAACTTCTTCTCGATCTTCGAAATCACCCGGTCGGTCGCCAAGACCACCCGTTTCTTCGGTTTGATGATGAGGCACACCATCAGCTAGAATCTTTTTGCGCTCTATGTCTTGTTGATGAGCTATGTTCCGGTCAAGGTGTTCATCATAACCTGTATCTTCATTTTCATCCACATCGTAATCGTAGTCAATATCATGACCACTCACATGAGGACCAACAAAAGCATCCCCACCCGGCAGATCTCTCTCTGCGGGCAATAAAGCATCCCGGTCATGAGCTTTGACCATTCGCCAAGCTTGCTCGAAGCTATCCGACATAACCACACCTTTGATGCAATCCTATTTGAGCATTCTCAAATCACACCAAAAATCTTGAGAGCTACAAGAGCTGTGAGAGTTAGATTCAGCAAACCGATTATGGTTCGCCAAAAAGCCATCATACCTATGTGTTCCAAATACCACTTCTCACTCATGCTGTCAAGCCCGACAGCTATTCCCCAAAAAAACATTCTGCGGGCGAAAAATAGATGACTGAAGCTACCAATTGACAGCATTGACAGAAAAAAAACCCATTTTACCCCCAAGAGCGTATGCGGAGAGGCGCGGCGCAGCCGAGCCAAAAAAAAAAAAACTCGATGCCTAAGCCAATGGCTGAGCCCCCATTCAATGCACGGCATAGGCCAATGGGGGGGTGTTGCATTGGGTAATGGGGGGCTCAGCGCACCCATTCACGCCCCTCAGCCTCCAACATTAGGGAATGCCGAGCGTATTCGCTCGGCTCAGCCCCTCACCAAGCCTGTTTTGCGGTCAATGGGCCTGTTTCAGGGGATCTGCACAGCTTCAGCACCAGCTCAGCCCCGCATTGGGCTTCGCATTGGGCAAAGGCTCAGCCAAACCCCCCTCTCGACCCCGATTCACCCCCCAATGCGCCCCAGCTCAGCCCCACATTGGGCAATACAGCGCGTTTTTGACCGCCCATTGACCAATGCCGAGCCACGGCGCAGGTATGTGCGGTATAAGAGTGGGTGACGAAGGACAGGTTGTCTAAGGTGTCCTACAACAAAAGTGCATACTGCGAGCAATACGGGACACCAATGACACCTTAGACACCCACATTATACTACTTATTACAAGGTATATTACATACTTGTATGTATTACCCCCTTATGGGTAGTGTCCTTCGTGGGAATGGTGGGATAGGTTGGGATGATCGGTAGCTCTTGCGACAGCTAACAGGTAGCCGCAGAATAATGCGTTTAATGGCCTCAGACACAGATAAATGAGGTAGTATTCATATAGGGTGATACCCGCCCAACGCTTGTTCCACCATGAGTGGATGAGAGTGATTAGAATGGAGATACGACAGCAAGCACGGAAAATGAATGACGAAATGAGGAATGCCCTTCGAGCTGAAAAGGCAGTAGCCAAAGCAGCTCAGAGGTTTGGAGATAGAAGCTCCTTCATGGTGGAAATCACGGATCCTGTGATTATCCAATACCACACCGATTGTATTCAAGCAGACTATGATCTATCCGCCGCAGTATTGGCCGGACTCAATTACAGCATCGGTAAGAGCTACTTAGTAGGCAGGTACGAGAACACCAAGAAGGACAGGGAACACTTCGCAACATCTGTTGAGAGAATCGGTGTTGAGGAAGCTAACAGAATATATTCCAATCAACCCATCCTTGTGACCGAAGTTATCACAGACAAGGCAATTGGCTATGCTACCAACCGCATGAGTGCCTATGGAATCATATCAGCCGTTCAGCGCACAGACGGCATCACCTACTACGGGTGCAAGGGTTTTGCATCACGATTCAAGAAGAAGGGGAATCTCGTTGGGGATGGCCGCAATATCATCACCACTATACTCGGTAAATCAGGGAACAGCAAGAAGCCATACCGTGATTCGGAATGCCGTGCATCTATCATGGCGTGGATGTTTGGTGAATACTCATCAGAGGTTAGGAATTGTGTATTACCTGCTGATGCTACCTACTTACATGAAGAATTGAAAACACCCGAAGGAATCACATTGGTTTGGAATTACCGTTCTGAAGCTGTGTCCTACTTCAACACGGCGGCGAAAGAGATCATCCGTGCAGCTGAGATTGCCGGTGGGATGCAAACACCTGAGCAGTTGGTATCAACCGTCATGGCTAAGTTAGAGGTGATTGAATGAATCATAAACAAATAATGTATTTGGAAGCTTTAGATGATTGGTTACACGCAAACCACTATGATTTGATATTAAAATTTGAAAAATCTGATGATTACATGAAATTACTAAGACTATTTGGGGAAGTTGATTGAATGAGTAGCTTCAATGATATTGGCGGCACATCTGCGACTGGTAATACATCGTTGCTTAGCTGTGTTCCAACCACTAATAGAGATGGCTTCCCTCATTCAGATGAGCAAGCAGACATACTCAATTTCGCTCAGCAGGGATTTGCAGGTAATGACCCACTAACTGCGGTCAAGCCTGATAACCCCCTCAAGCTCTCTATCTCAGCAGTTGCAGGGTCTGGAAAAACCACTACTGTTGAGTGCATCATGAAGCTATGGTCTAACTTAGGATATGGATCCCGCACAGTCGTAGCGACAGCCTTCAATAATCACATAGCAAAGGCATTGAAAGAAGTCGGCACTTCACTCAAGGCAACAGGTCTTGTTGGCTTCACGCCTTTGGGTGGTAGCAATACTGCTAATGCAGGTGGTCGCAAAATGATATTCAATTACGTCAATCAGAATGGGATGACGGCTGTTGATGATCGTGATGGTAATAAGTATCGTAATCTCAGCAGAATACAGCTATCTATGGTGTCTGAGCTAGAGAACAAGCTACTCAACATTACACACGGGCATGAGACTATCAAGAATGAGATAGCAGGTTGGATGGCTGCGGCGAGAGGAATTGAGAAGGGTGTGGTTGCATCTATGGCTGGGGGTATCATGATTGATACTGCCGAGCCATCTCTTGATGTAGTCGAACTCCTATCAAGCAGATATGGTAAGGATGATGATATTGTGTTCGCTAAGCAGCTCTTGGGTGAGTTAGATTACGCGGATTCAGTTATTGCTGTGATTAGTGATGGTATGAAGTGCCTTAATCCTGTTCAAGGTGTTGATGGCTTCCAATGGGCTAACTACCGCAGAACAGCCACAGGTGATTGTGTCGTACCTAACTCAATAACAGGATACTACAACACTCGATCATTGGTGTCTGTGAGGGCCCTACTGAATCAGTATGACGGTCAAAAAGTGTTTGATGCTCTTGGTATGAGCTTTGGTGGAGAGAGAGTGCCTGTTGCATTTGCAGACCAGATATACGCACCAGTCGCTCTTGGTCTTAGATACCCGGAGAGTATAGATCTAATCATTGTTGATGAAGTCCAAGACTTCTCTGTATTACAGGGCAGATTCCTAAACTGCTTCGTCAATGAGGATACTAATATCGTGCTTGTTGGTGACATTCGCCAAAGCTTGTATCTATTCAATCATGCAGATTCAGCCGCTACAAGAAAGTTGGTTGAAACCTACAATTGTATTGAGATGCCTATGACTATCTGTTGGAGAAATAGTAAGATGGTCGAGGCAGATGTTCATAATTTCATGGCTCAGAATTGGGCAACGGCTGAGGCTAAGGGATACACCGCAGATTCGCTTGATAGAGCTGGTGTTGGTGATTACTCAGCCCACAGGACACCATCAGGTGATTGGAGAGAGGGGCAGACAGCAGTATTGCTACCTGCACACCTACTACCTTACGCCGCACAGCATGGTGACTTAGTTACTTGCAGAATCAACGCACCATTGGTGAAGCTCGCCTTGAGGACACTCATAGATGGTGAGAAAAGTATTACACTACCAAGCGGTGGCGCAGGTATCGATAAGATGGTAATGAGTATAGTCAAGGGATCACAGAAGCACCGAGGCGCATGGGTTGGGTTTGACCTAATGTATGGCCGTAATGCGGTTAATTCGATTACTCATGATGTAATTGAGGATAGGTTGAATGGCTTCCTATCATCTAATCTGGAAGCCGCTGAACGCAGGTGTGGTGGCGACCTCAAAGCTGCAAAGAGAGAGCAAAGATATTGTGACCTCAAGGATAAGGCTGAAGCTACTGCTGAGATACTACATGGCTATATTGATAGAACACAGGAAACTAATTATTCAGCACCAATGAATAAGTTTCAGTCGTGGCTCAATAGTCTATGCGGCACGACAGAGGGGAGAGAAGGACATGATGATACAATCAGGTTTGCTTCGGTTCATCGCACTAAGGGCGCACAGGGTCCTACTGCATTCGTTGTCATTGATAGACTTCATGAAGAAGGAACGAAGGACACCTTCATGCTTGAACATTGTATGAAGGATGCAGCAGAAGTAGTCCAAGAGCTAAATGCTTGCTACGTTGCAGTTACAAGAGCAATCAATCGAGTGGTCTATGTGTCTTATGAACAAGGACTAGCTGATGAATATCCTACATGGGATAGCTACCAGTCTGTATGGGATGGTGTTGTCGAATGAAGTGGCGAATCTGTGAGTGTGGGCAAAGATTTCATCGTGCGAAAGAAGCTACTTGTTGTATCTTCTGTGAACCAGATATGGACTGGTCGGCTTGGCCTGACGGCAACCCTGCAAGTGGGGTCAACATACCTAATTGGGTTCAAGCTGCAATTGACATAGAAGGTGTTGGTGTTGAGCCACGCTGTAGCTCATGCAATCAGCTCGATTTATGCGACCATGAAGATACTATTGTGAGAGCTAATGAGAGTATTGTATGTGATAGCTGTGAGCGATTGCTTGAGGGCAGACCGATGAAAGAAGATCGGTTTTGCGCCCAATGTGGTAGGAAGTGGGTAAGATGTTAAGAATAACGCCAGCTGACGAGATAGATACAATGAGTGTGATGAGTATGATAGTAATGGAGATGATTTGATGGCTAAGTATGAGGAAATAACGGTGGATGTGTTTGAGGATTTCATAGTGGATGCTCAGATGTTTAGAAAGCTAGAACAGCATGAGATAGGTCATGTATGTGGTGAGTATGTGTATGAGCTTCCAATGAATGAGCGATACGCACCGGGATGTAAAATCCGCATCTATTCAAGCATATCCAATAAGGGTGTAGGGAGAGATGTAGGTGCTGATGCAATTAGATGTGTATTGGTTGATCCTTCAGGTTATCCTTGGATGAAGGCTATGAAGCGTGTTCATCGAGTCAAGGGATGGCGAGCTAACATATTGAATAGGTACGAGCGTGTGCTTGATGAGCCATGGAATTATAGATGGCAAGCTGAGTATCCTTGCCCTAATTGTGATGGTGGTTTGCTACGATGTAGGTGGGGCCGTAAGGGTTCATTCATGGGTTGCTCCAATTACAATCCGAACAACAAAGATTCATGCAGACATACCGAACAGGTGTATTTGGATGAAGAAATTATGATAATGACAAATCAGGGGGAGTAGTGTTGAGGGGTGCTGTTTGCTTTTCAGGGGGTAAAGATAGCACAGCTATGCTCATCCGTATGTTAGAATTAGGTGACTATCCTATTGATGGAATATTCTTTGCAGACACCGAAAAAGAGTTTCCAGAGTTGTATGCTTACATCAAACAGATTGAAACATACATCCAAGAACGGTTTGACTCAGATCTAAAGATTGAGTTTGTTCATTCCAAAAAAACATGGGATGACTGGTTCTATGGTGAGGTTTCACGGGGAGATAACAAAGGTAAGGTAAGGGGTGCGCCACTTCGAGCTTATCCCTGTTGGTGGGCGAGAGAGGCGAAGGTGATTCCCCTGCAACGGGCTACGAAAGACTTTGATCGTGTGTTCATCGGGATAGCGGCTGACGAATCTCATCGTATGACAACGCAGACGGATAAACAAAGCATCAAGAACGAATATCCTCTTGTGGAGTGGGGATGGTCTGAACAGGACTGTTTTGACTACCTTGATAACTTGGAGCTGATGAATGACCTCTATGTTAATTTCAATCGTTTAGGTTGCTTTCATTGTATCAAGCAACCAGCTACATCATGGTGGTCGCTTTGGAGTGGTTTTCCTGAATTATGGGAAGAAGCAAAGCGTTGGGATGAAGAAAGCGTCAAAGTAACAACAAAAGATTGGGGTGGAGGACATGGCCTTAGATCAATGGAACCGGGTAAAGATGGATGGCTCTTATCTGAGATGGAACAACGATTCAAAGACGGTTGGATTCCAAAAGGCAAAACCAAGTTTGACTGTGAATCATGCGATGCGGTGCGTTTTGTCGCACAGGGTCAGATGACTTTAGCTGATTTTGAAGGTGCAGACGACAACGCTCATGAGCGCATGGGTCTAATTGACCAAGAAACCCCTGCGTGTGACATTACATGGATAAAGGATGATGCAGATGAGTGAGTCCGAGCAGATTAAGGTGCATTATACCTCATTAGGCCCAGCTTTCGGATGCGGAAGGGGTTTAGAGGATGGGGGATCTATGGTTGGGGAGATGATATGTGGCCGCATAGCTCCTGAGTGGGTTCGGGATTTTACTAAGGGGTACGGTGTTGATTTGTATTACAAATGCGATGCTTGCTACAAAGCTGAAAAGGGATTGATATGAGTGAAACCCACTACTTGTATTGTTCGAAATGTGGTGAAGCAAAAGAACCGCGTGGAATAGCGAATGATCATGGGCTTTGTGAGTATTGTTATTCCCAATGGCTCGCCAATGAGCTGCGTTGGCTAAAGAGGCGAGCAAAATGATTGACTTCTGCGATTGCCATAGAAGTGAATGGCATCAAGAGGTATATGCTGATGAGCGTGGCCGTTGTAAGTGGTGTGGTAGGTTGATGCCGAAGTTTGGCCGAACTCAATAATATCATAGCTGTCAATACTGTTGTTGGTGAGATGTTAAGAAGCAAACCAACACGGCGATGATGGTATGACACAGGATCAGCAACCAATATACATCTTGAATAACAATATCGAAAGCACCACCGGCAGGTCAGCTCAAAGGAGTAATATCTCGGCGGCAAAAGCTGTGGCTGAAGCTGTACGCTCGACTTTAGGGCCCTCAGGTTCAGATAAAATGCTAGTATCTGGAGAAGGCAAACAAGTCATTATCACTAACGATGGTGCTACGATTCTTCGAGAGATTGATTGCCAACACCCCGCCGGGAATCTAATGATTAGTGTGGCTGAAAATCAAGAGGAAGCTGCATACGATGGAACTACTAGCGCGGTAATCATCGCGGGTGCTTTACTCTCTGAGTCCGAGCTTCTTCTCCAGAAGGGCATCCACCCCACTACAATCTGTAAGGGATTTCGTGAGGCATCTAAGGTTGCTCTTGAGGTGGTGAAGGAACAAGTCAAATATGTTGATGAGACTATTGACAAGTCTGATGTTGATTCTATGTTGGATCCTGTTGCTAAGACTTCTCTAACTGGTAAGAGTGCTGAGGGTGAGGTTGATCTGATTGCCGCATTAGCTATTGAGGCAGTTAGTAAAGCGGCCAATGAAACTTCTGTGGCTTTGGATGACATCAAGGTGGTAACATTTGCAGGTGCATCATTCAGCGATTCTGAGCTACTTGAGGGTTGCCTGATTGAGAAAGACCCTGCTCATACTCAGATGCCACCAGCTATTGCAGGTAATGTGTTGTGCCTAACATCTGAGCTAGAAATCAAAGAGATGAAACAGGATAGTCAGCTATCAATATCAGACCCTTCTTCTCTTGAGGCATTCTTGTCTAAGGAAGAAGATGCTCTCAAAGAGATGGTGCATCGAATCAAAGAATCTGGTGCGGCGATTGTATTGGTGAAGGGTGCTATTGATGATTTAGCTAAGCATTTCCTATCAAGAGAGAGAATATTAGCTGTTGAAAGAGTAGCACCCTCAGACCTTGAGCTGATACGAAAGACAACGGGCGCGAACTTGGTTAATTCATTGAAGGATCTAAAGGCTGAGGATTTGGGTGAAGGTTCTGCAAGAGTGATTCAGTATGGTGAGCATCATTGTGTTCATGTATCTGCTGATTCACAGGGCCCTGTAACTGCTGTGCTTAGAGGTGTTAGCTCTCATACTGCTGAGGAATTGGAGAGAGCCTTTGAGGACTGTATCGGTGTTGTATCTGTAGCTTACGAAGATGGAGAGTACCTTGCAGGTGGTGGCGCATCATACGCATACCTATCTCGCGCATTGAAAGAACACGCAGACCAGATAGGTGGTCGAGAGCAAATGGCTATTGATTCATTTGCCGCAGCTCTTGAAGCGATACCAAGAACATTAGCTGAGAATGCAGGTGTTGACCCTGTTGATGCTATGATCAATTTGAGGCAACAAGTCTCATCAAATCGTTCAAAACCAATTTTTGGTGTTAGTGTGGATGGGAGTATTGCTGACATGGTGGAGCTTCAAGTGCTTGAGCCAAGCAGGGTTGTATCTAATGCAATCAAGTCAGCTACTGAAGCGGCAGTTAGCATCCTACGCATAGATGATGTTCTCAGCATGGGTATCTCACCTCCCGGTATGCCGGGAGGAATGTGAGTGGGCATCCGAGCTAATAAAACAAAGCGATTACGAAATAAGCTTGTTAAGCGCATCACTCGGATGGGCCCTCAAACAACAAGGCAGTTGTTAGATTATTACAATGACGCATCACGACAAGGTTCGACAATGAATAGTATAACCAATGTATTAGCGAAAGATCCACGCTTCCGAGTCCATCACAAAGTAATGGTACGGAACAGCATTAGTGGTGGAAAATATGAGATGTTAGTTTGGGGTCTTACAAGTGAAGAAGAAGAGTGAGAAGATGCGTAATAATCGAGCTTGCAGGTGGTGTGGGAACAGACTCCCTTACAATCGAATGGGAGTTCATGATCGGCGTTTTAGATGTGAGCTTTGCCCTGAGCTGGAACATTAGAAAAAACACCATTTAATCCATTTAGAAGCTGTTTTGACCCTCATACTTCATATAGGGTAGCCGCCCTGCTCATACTGTTCCACTACGAGTGGCGGAGAATGATGATGATGAGTAAAGACGATATTAGACAGACAATAGACACGCAAATGAACGGTCTTACTATTGAACAGGCGGCTACGCTTGAGTATATTGGTAAGATAGCAAAGGAAATGGCATGGGAGAGAGACGGCACATATCTCAACACCGATGCACGGGCTCAGAACAAGAGGCCAATGTCCGTTGCTGAAACAATGGATGACCTATCTATCAAGATTGGCGACAAAGTAATCTCGGTTGCTACGGATAAGAGCAACGCACCTGCTGTAAGCACACCATACGGTCTTTCTGACCGTGTGACTCAAGCTTCACTACCAAAGGATTGGATGATTCAATCTCTATACCAATTTATCATTGACTGTAATGGTGGGGATGCTACATTCGCTCAACAGGTTCAAGGATTCATCAACGAGTGCCTTGACTTCGCAACCATTCACAATGATGATGGTAGCATCAAGAAGATTGACGCATCAAAGCTCCCAACCCCTGCTATGACGGTATTGACCTCAGACATGGTGACATCTCACAAGAGGCAGACACGGTCAAAGGCAAAGGGTTCAACCACATTCAACATCAGATTGGTTATCGACCACGATGATACAGTAATACCACGCATACCTATGAGGAATACAGGCTTCGTAGGCGTTCAAGGAACACAGTCGCCAATACCACCAACCCCGATAGCACATCCCAACCCCGCTATCAGTCAGGAAGTCGTTGATGATCAAGCCGGACAGCTTACACCGACACCTGTTGTTATTGTTGATGAGGGTGCAGACAGAATGGTTGGTCTGTCTGCTTCCGACCTTCTTCAGTCTGTGATAGGTTCTGAGCCTATGACTAAGGGCGACATTAGAAAGGCCGTCTGCGAATCAATTGCTGAGCCTCTATGGGTCGCTGAGCTAGAGATGCTTGTTGATGCAGGTGTTGTAGTCAAG
>Ga0257116_1000367_pt1 | contig 45221 bp, 42 predicted proteins | sample SI112_120mmetaG_FD_190150 | JGI IMG/M metagenome (GOLD analysis project Ga0257116, IMG submission 190150) | Marine microbial communities from Saanich Inlet, British Columbia, Canada - SI112_120m | ecosystem: Environmental > Aquatic > Marine > Inlet | place: Canada: British Columbia | collected...
GTCGATCTCGTCTGGATGGTCCCTGTAGGGGATCTGAATTGACGGAACGACGAACCAGCCGTCAGGCAGTTCCTCAACGAGACGGGCAACCACCAGGCGCTCGCCCTCGTTGACCGGCTCACCACCGTGCCTGTTCCAGAGCTCTCCCACAGCGACGACCCTAGGCGCATCAGCTGGGCGGCTGCCATACATAGTTGGCGATACGGTATTTAGTACTCGCGACCGTCATCCTCTTGAGCGGAGTGCTACTATCAGTGGTATACTCCTAGATCTAAACGCCTAGGAGGCCTAGCAGACATGACCCGACGACTCTCAATCACAGTCCCAGACGACCTCTGGGATGCCGTATCCCACCTCGACGATTCCCAGTCTGGACTCGTGCAGAAGGCGTTGCGCTGCCTCCGTGACGCTGAGGGAACAGAAGGCGGCCTCACGCGGATCGAGACGGAGGCCACCACCGACTCCTACTACGAGCGCGTCCTAGCTGACCTCGCCGAACAGGCCCGGGAACTGTACGAGGAGGGCTACGAGGCCGTGATCGTCGCTCTCCACGACCGCGCCATCTTCCTCGACTGGCTCGAGTTGATCACGCAGAACTACTCAAAGAGCGAACTCCCCCGGAAGCTGTCAGATGCCGCCGACTACTTCCTAGCTCTACGAAACAACGACCCCGAGGGCACAGGCGAGTGGATCGAGCGATCGGTGACGATCAAAGAGGTCGACGAGGTCTGTCAACAAGCATGGCGTGAATTCAAGGACGGGTGGGACGAAGAGCACTACCCGCTTCTCCGCGGCGTTGCCAGGACAATCGTCAGCCAGAATGAGGGCGAGCTCACCTCCAGAGCGAACGGCGCCAACGTCTTTCACCTTGGTCCCGGCGAGACGCCGGAGACACGGATCCCCCTGAGCCTGTGGGAGGGAATGGCGGCCGCAATCTTCGACACCGTCGCCGCCATACGGCGCAGGGTCCTCGCCGACAATGCACCAAAGTCTCCAGATGGGGGCCAGACATGAGCGCTACTAACCACCCTGTTACTCACTTGGCCTCGAAATACGACGACCGCACCGATACATCGGGTTCAAGGCAATGACCCCACTCGCCAACCAGGCCCTAGCCCGGGTCGCCGCAGCCACCGGTGGATGGCCAAGCCAGCCAGACCATCAACGGCAGACGTTCGTGACGGTCACCCAAAAGCGCTTCCACCTCCGCTCCCACATCGGCGATTCGAATCGCTGGTTCTTCGGGATCAACGAGCGATTCTGGAACCCCTCCGAATGGTTCGTGCTCGCCTGCGGCGGACGACAACCACAGTTCCTCGTCATCCCCGCAGACACGCTCAAGATGCACTGGTTCCCACTCAACGAGGACGATCGGAAACTCAACGTCGTCCAAGAACACGGCCACTGGTTCCTCCGCGATCCCAACCCGCGGATACGAGTAGACGAGCACCTCGACGCCTTCGAGTCGCTGCGATGAGTTCCTCCACCCCGCTCTGTGGCCTAGGCGAGTACGCACCGGAACTCATCGACCTCCTGACCGAGGCGATCCCATCGGGGCAGGCTGTCAGCGCTACTGCACTCGCTGTCGATCCCGCGATCTACCAGACCGAACAGGAACTTATAGGTGAGCGGCGCTGCGTCGACGCTCTCATACGCAAGCACTGGAACCACTGTGTCGCCCGCGGCATTATCAACGGCACCTGCGAAATCGTGTTTCACCCTGAAACCGGAGTGCCGCAGGTGTTCGCTACCCAGAGGACTCCGGAGGATTCCTATTCGGCTGGTGAGCAGGCTCAGGAGCTCCTGGGTGCGCTGATTACCGACCACTGGTGCCCGGGCGAAGCACCGCTGATCATGGAAACGTGGATGATGGTCCTGGCCGGCGGCGAGGCGATCGACTCCTTTGACCCAAGACTGGTGAAGCAGTCGGCAACGATTACCGGTGGACTTGTGGAACTGTCTCACCACCTGCTTCTCTGCCTGGCCCTCATCAGCTGGCTGTCGCCCGATGATGCCCTACGCCGGTTCGCACTCATGGACCGCTCACCCATCAACGATCTGCTCGGGCCACATCCGGATTACCAATCCGTAGAGGCAGCGCGCGCCCACATCATGGCAACATTCGCGTGGAGCGACGGGCCGGAACGGGAATGAAACCCCCAGATTTGAGCACGCTGTCACACCTCTGGCCTACCGTTGGTGCCACATCAATCAATCGTTGGAGGCGCGTCCTGAGCGACATCACGGTCCGGGCACCATCGGGCAATCACAACAATGACGATCTACTCGTCTGGGCACTCCACCTTCTCGGTGGTGCCGAACGCTGGGTGGACGTAGAAGAGTTGTATCTGAAGGCCTTTGAGCTGGCACCGGCGCGCCTCTCGTGGCGAACCCGTCCAGACCTCCCCGACTACAAGAAGTGCGCGAAAGCCCTACAGGCGGTTGAGAGTCCCAAGGGATCCAACCATCACGGTCTTCTAGCCAAGAACGGTCCATACGAGCGTCGGCTCACGATCGATGGCCTGCGCTGGTGCGAGGAACACCTGGAGCAGCTCTCACACCTGTATCTGGGCGGTGTCGTCCCAAGCGCCGCGCCACAAGACGATGCCCGGCGCATCCGCTCCCTTACGAACTCCGATGCCTTCAGGCTCTGGACCGATACGGGCGAGCTCACCTGCCAGCTGGGTGAACTGGCCGACGCGTTCCGGTGCCTGGCCGACAGCCCGATGGCCACCTGGCAGGCGCGGCTGAGCGAACACACTCTCGCCGCCGAGCGGAACGGAAACGACAAGCTGACGGCATTCATCAATGCTGCACGGTGCCGCGTCGAGCACGAGGTCCCGTCAAGGTGACTACGACCACGGGAAGGGTCACCTACACCGGCCGAGCGTTCGAACAGGACGCCTCACTCGCCATGGGCGGTGACATCGTCCGGGCCCTGGTCGAGCTCGTCACCAACGCCGACGACGCATATGGCTCGAGTGATGGCGACATACACATCGACGTCGTCCGATCAGACGACAGCCACACGACCGTCACCGTCCGAGACCTCGCCAAGGGGCTCTCACCTGAACAGCTTGAGCAATGTTTTGGCGTACTCGGCGGCCGAACCAGTGGCTTCGAAACGGGCGCTCAGGTTCGTGGACTACTCGGCCGAGGGGCCAAGGACACCGCAGCATTTGGTCGGACAGTATTCGAGACCATCAAGAACGGCGTCTACGGACGGTTCGAGCTCGACCGAACCGGCGAATGGCGCCGCCGCGACGAACCAGTCAACGCCGCCCACCGCGATGAACTCGAGATACCCGAGGGCGAGAACGGCCTCGTAGCTGCCGTCCACGTCGAACAGCCGGGAATCGAGGTCATCAAGAACGCCCGACTCGTCGAACGACTCGCCGACCATGTTCAGCTCCGCCGGATCACCACCGAACGAACGGTGGTATTCAGGCCGGTGACCAACGGTAGGCGTAGCCCGACACAGATGATCCGGTGGAATGAACCGGCCTCAGAGCCGCTCATTGAAATCGACCTCGATATAGACGGCTACGACTCTCCGGCACACCTGCGGCTCTTCAAGTTGACATCGCCCGCCGATGGTCGGGTAGGCCCGCTTTCACGTCAGGGAATCGAGGTTCGCGGCGTGAAGGCCACCTATGACAACACCTTCTTCGGCGAGACCGCCCCCGAAACCGCCTGGATCCGTGGCGTCGTCGATTGTCCCCTGATTGACGACCTCATCCGCTCCTACGACGACACCCAGGGAGCCGACCCCCGAAATCCGACTCGACTTCTCCGACGTGACCGCGACGGACTCGACAGGAATCATCCGTTCACCCGTGCACTCGGAAGCGCCGTACTGGTCGTCCTGACACCAATTCTTGAGGACCTCAGACCCCCGAAGGACACAACGGGAGGCGGCAAGGAGCTTCGGGAGGACCTTCAACGTGCATGCCGCGACATCGCTCAGTTGATGAAGGCCGACCTCGACCTCATTGACGACGACCCACACAAGGGAGGTACCACCCCGACTGCGGCAAGCCCTCTCATCCTCATCCCACCCAGACTGAAGATGGCCCCCGACAGCAAGCGATCGCTCACAATCCTCATACACGACACCTCGTTCCCCGATGGCATTGACCTGAGAGCGTCGGCATCCCCGGCATCAAGCCTCGAAGTGCTGAGCCTCAGCGACCCCCAACCACACGCCGTCTACCCCGACACCTCGATCGCCACCATCCGAGTTGAGGCCAAAGGCGCAGGCGACGTAACGCTGGTTGTGGCTGACCGCGCCACCGAACACACAGCGTCATCCAACATCACCATTCAAGAGGCGATCGTCGAGCCCGACCCGCCACCCGAGGCGCTCGAATGGAGAAGCCGAAAGATGAGCGTGACCGTCGAAAAGACACGCTCGATCCGTCTCCGCTCCCCTATCGACCTCGCCCCCACAGGTCGCCTGGATTGTCGAGTGTCGCTGGACGGCGATGCCTGTGAACTCCTCGACTCCACCGTCGTTCTCGAACTGACCGATGCCGGCTGGTTGGAAGGGACCTGCAAGGTAAGAGGCCTCATTGCCGACCAGCGGTGCACGATCACAGCAGTTGGGGCTGGCACGGAAGCCATCGGCGTAATCCGAGTCAGCCGGCCTGCAGGCATAGGTGGCCTCGGTACCGAGATCGAGATTCTTGACGAGTCTCACGGTTCCCAGCGCGGTCGCGTCGAATCGACCGACACCGGGTATCTCATCAATGTCTTCGGGAGACACTCCGGCCTTACGAACATGCTGGGCCGCCGGAATAAGAACGGCAGCTTCCAACACGAACAGGAGCGACACGTCCGGATCGCCATCTGCGAGGCAATCGCTTCGATTATCGCCGACTGGCTCCTGGCCCGTGAGGCCGAACGATACCCGCACGACTTCCGCGATGTCGACGCCATGTTCGTCCACCGGAACAAGAACGTCGCCCGCTACCTAGGTCCACTTCAACAGACAGTCGCCTCCTAGAGCTCGGTGATCGGACTTGACCCTCGACAATGACCGTCCGTGCTGGGGCGAATCGGGCCTTCCACTCCTACCTGCCGCATGGAGACCATGGCTTCCAGATCACCGAATCGATGGCCGTCAGCTGAACGAGAAGCACGGAGGCTTCATCGAGCTTTCGTTCTTGTGCTCAACGGTCGACTGGTCTCGTTACTTCCCCCGACGACTCGCCATCGACATCGCTGTTGAAGCATTCTCCAACCTCTTGGATGACGATCCAGAGCCCTCTTTCATCGACACTCCCATTGTCTCCGGACGCTGGCACGACACCGGAACGGTGGCTGACCTGCCATTCCTGCTGGAGACCTGGACGATTCTGGAGACCACGTTTGGGAATCTGGAAAGCATCGGCGAGGCTCTTTCCTGTTGCACTGCACTGGAGATTCTTCAGTTCACCGAAAGTCCAATCGCAGTGCTCGACGTCGCAGTCACCGCTCCATCATGGATTGACGAGAAGGAAGGCGGGTACCTCGTCGTCGCACCTCCAGCAGTTCCCAGCGACACTGTCGAGGCCATTCAGCTGGCTGGACTCCGACATCTCAGGGCGGCCTGTGTCACGGACAAGTACCTAGATCCAGGCTCGCCGTGGTTTGCCGCCATCTGTGGCCGCGCCGGATACGCAATCGACGGGAAGCTGTCGCTTGACCAAGCCGGCCAGTTGGTCGGTGTCACACGCGAGCGGGTTCGCCAGGTCGCTGCCGGATTCCCGCTTGGCCACTCGGCACAACGACGTTGGCCACTATCGGATCAACTCAATACCCAAAATAGCGTTCTTGGCGATGCGGCCGGCAGAGATCGCTCGGACGTAGAGCATGAACTCAGCCAAGTCGGTTCGGACCCATTCCACCTGTCGATCGAACAGACCGACCGACTACTCGGATGGTACGGATGGCCAGCCGGTTTGTCGGTCGACTTCTCTGGACGGATTCACCCGGATGCAGCAAGCCTGGGCCTTCCCGAGGACCTGACGATCGCCGATATTCGGAGAATGGTATGGAAGCTCTCCGATGGAACCGGATTCCTCCGAGAGCCAGACCTTGCCGCCGAGCTGCTAAGGCAACACCCTGATCTGGCTGAAGACAAGATCGCAGACATCCTCGATGTCGCCGTGGGTCATCTCCGACTCCCACTTGACCACCTGTTTTTCACAACATCCAAGGCTTCCGTCGTTCTAGGCGTGTTCCACAGGATGCTCTCCTGGGTCAACCCCCTGTCCATTGGAGACCTCCGCGAAGGCCTCGTCCGACGCTTTCGATTTAGGAAGTTCCCGATTCCCCCGCCCCTTGAGGTCATCGGGGCTCTGATCGAACGTTTCGACGAGTTCGACCTCGAAGACGACATGGTTACCACTCGGTCGCCCGAGGATCGAGACGCCGACACGATTCTCGGATGGATCAACGCCATGCTCCAGGCCTCCGGATCAGGGGTCCTCCACCGCTCGACGGTCCTGGAAGCGGGCAGACAAGCAGGCATGAACACAACGTCGGTCAGCATCTACCTTCAGTTCGGTGAAACGATCCGGCCTGTCGGACGCGGCTGCTTCGCTCTCGTCGGAACCAAGCCAACCGAGGTGGCGATCACCTCCGCCCGAAAAGTCGCCCTGCGCTCTCAAGTCCAAAACCGAGTGGCGACCAGTTACCCAAACGGCGGGATTCAGCTTTCAATCACCGTAGGAAACGCACTGCGCGATTCAGGGGTAGTCAGCATCTCAGCCCGCGTAAAGAGATTGATCGCCGACCGCCTGTTACCCATCACTAGCGACCTTGGCTCCCACGGGAATCTGGGACTGTCAAACTCAATGCTCTACGGCCTCTCGAGCGCGATGAACGCTCTCGAGGTAATGCCAGGCGATGACATCATCGTCGATATCGACCTCGTGGAAAACACGGCCTTCTTGCACCTCATCGACGAGTCCGATGCGTGACACCGTGGCAGCCTTCGAATACAGGGACAGGGGGAAATGGGGATCTGACGGCCTCGACCAGGAATGCCGAAAGCACTGTCGAGGGCAGTTACTGCGATTCCCAGCGGCAGATCTCGCAGGCATCGGGATCTTGAAGCCTCTCACCACATTCAGGACAGCCCGGCGGGTGTTCCACTGCCTGGCCGCATTCCATGCAGTGCTCGTCCTCTTCCCACAACGGCATGCCGCATGGGCACAATTGATCCAACATTCCCACCGATCAACCCCCTACCGGCTCAGTAACCATGCCTAGGCCCCCCTCCAGGGTTCAGCCGCACCAGTGCCTGCAACCGAGTTGTGAGGGCGGGCGGTCCTACCACGACCAGCCTTGAGATCGCCCTGCTCATGCCCACGTAGAGCAGGTGGTCGCCCAGGTCGTCATCTTCGGTAACCAGGATCACAGCGTCGCGCTCGAGTCCCTTCATGCGGTGAATGGTCTCGCAGACGATGTCTCCTCCGTGGCGGTCCTCCCACGGCGAACAGGCAAACCCTCCGGGCGACTCGCCACGGATCCGGTCCCTGAGTGACGTGTGACCGGTCACCACGAGAATGTTGGCGGGATCGATCCGTGAAGACACCACCAGCTCCTCCAGCAACAGGCCTACCTCGTCAACGGCATCATCGGAAGATGAACACCGGGCCAGTCTGACCGGCTCGCCCTCGGGTGCTCCCGGGGCGGCCGGTGCACCCCCCAGTTGTCGAAGGAGGTTGGCGATCTGGTGCGTGTTGCGACAGTTCATCGTTAGCTCCGCCCTGACCAGATCCGGGCCGGCGCTCGGAAGCTGGAATCCTCGGTCGTATACACCCTGATGGGGATCGGTGACCATAAGGATCCGACCAGGGCCCTCGTCGTAGAGAAGGCACTCGAGTACTTCGAGCCACCTTGGGGCGAAGTCCTGTGCCTCGTCCACGACGATCGTGTCGAACCGCACCACGACGTCATCAACGTGGTCGAGAACGTGGGCGAACGGCACCGAGTTCCACCATTCATTACCGGCGCCATCAGGCACTTCCAGATCTGGCAATCCCTCCAGGGTCATGAGGGTTCGCTGAACGGGCCCAACCGTCAAGAGGTCGTGTTCGGGAACAGCTCCTCTCAACGCCTCGGCCATCGGCTCGTTGAAGCAGGTGAGCAGGGTGCGTTCACCTCGGCTCAAAGCCCGTTCGGCCCAGGCGGTCGCCAGGCGCGTCTTGCCACTACCGGCGGGACCAGACACGACCACACGGCGGTTGAGGTCCAGTGTCGCCAACGCCCTCGTCTGCTCGGCGGTAATCCGGTGCAGGGCCGCCCGGGCATGCCGGGCCTGGGCCTGTGGATCCCACCGGAACTCCAGGTCCGGCCTCAGAAAGCCGACGATGGCCTCGACCTGGTCGGAGGCGAGGGGCCGATTGTTGACGTTGGTCGCCATCAGTTCCCAGAGACGGTCCTCCATCCGACCCCTCGCGTCGGTCAGGTCGCCGGCGAACAGGAGTTGTGATGGGGTCACGCCCGGTGGGAGGCGATCGGACAGATCCTCGAGATCACGCAGGTCAGGCAGCGCAACCGCGGGTTGAACATGTAGGCGCCTGAGTAACGGGGAGTGGCTGCGTAGTTGGTTCCGGAGTTCGTAGGCAGCGTCCTGGGCCTGTCTGGGAGGCGACGGGTTGACGATTTGGTCCTGCCTGTACCACTCTCCCTTGCGGACTTCGAGCGGCCCTCCCTTCACCTCAATCGCCACGATTCCCTGAAGGTCGTTGATCAACAGCACGTCGACCTCGAAGGAGCGCCGCTCGTTGACCAGGTCGAGGCGGGGAATTATCAGCCAACTGTCCTTCAGCGTCGACTGGAATGCCCTCACGACCCGGCGTTCAGACGCCGGCAACCGGTCGAGGGGAATGTCCTCGGGTATCAGCAGGCCCATGACCGGACACTATGGGAGCCGGCCCGACGGCGCCCGGCAAGTGCGCTCTCAGAACCGTCAGGTACGCATGCCCTCAAGAATCTGACTGGCGCTGCTTCTTGGTTGCGATGATGTTGGCGAACAACCGGGCCGAGGTGGCCGCTGCCTCAACCTCACCCAGGGACACGTCGTTGAGAGTCTCCGACATGGCCGCTGAGAACATCACGCCCTTCTCGTCGGCGTAGTCGGCTGCCGACATGTTGTGGCGTTCGCTGCGCAGTTCGGTGCGCTGCAGGTAGTAGTGCGAGATCATGTGGAAGACCTCTCCCCTGCCGAACTCGAACACCACGGCTACGGCACACTCGCCGTACTTCTCGCCCAGTTCGCCCGACCTGATGAGCACCCTTACCCGCTCTGAGTCGAGGACCCGGATGGGATACGACGATCCTTCGAGCCACCACTGCGGGTCATCCTCGCCGTCGAGGACACCCTTGAGATATGGGCTGTCCGCGTCGACGACCTCGATACCGACCACGTCGTCGCCAGTCGGGTTGTCGTTGTACTCGACATAGCCGGGGAACGCCGGCTCGATCACGTTCTGGAGGGCCCAGTCTGTCGTAAACAGGTTGCCGCCGGCAGCCACGAAGTCACGGACCTTGATGATTTCAGCTGGTGTCAAACCCCCCGGGCAGTTGACCACCAGGAGTTGCTCTGGCCGCAGGTCAACCTCTGTTAGGGACCCTGGGACCACAGTCGTGTACGGCACCTCTAGGGCACCCAGCACACGCTCTACGTGGTCGTAGCAGCCAGGCACCACGACGATGTCTGATGCCACGATGGCGGCAAGGGCCTCAGCATCGAGGGGTGCCTCACACTCCATGCGCTCCATGGCGATGCTCGCACCACCCAGGTAGGCCATGCGCGTGCTGTCGAACCCGCCATCCGTGTCGGGCTGGCTCTGGGAGAAAACAGTTGAGGTGTTCATGTCGTTGCCTTTCAATCGGGGGGAAGTTGAGAACGCTGTTGAGGACTGGGCTGAAACTACTGATGGCCTGTGACAGAGGGTTCGCGGGCTGCCAGGCTGGACCGGCCAGCGAAGGCCCTCACCGTGTGAAGGTGAAGGTTGACGAGTTCGTCCATGGTTATCGACCACGTGTAACCGCCGGCCAGCACGAACGCCACAGGCACGCCGTAGCGGGCACACCAGGCGGCGACCAGGCGTTCGCGCTGCTTGAGGCAGCCCGCAGACACACCGGGGTGCGGATCCATACCGGCGTTGTATATGACCAGACCGGTGTCGTCTGGAATGCGCCCGAGACACCCGGTTACATGTTCCAGGTACTCGACATCGCTCGGCCCGTGCAGCACGGCGAGTTCGTTGTCGCCGCTCGGCGAGTAACAGTCGAATGAGCTGGTGCTGAGGTCGATGTGCAGGATGCGTTCGTTCCCACCGATCAGCTCATGGGTACCGCCACCACAGTGGGCGTCGAGGTCCAAAATGGTGGCCCGGCCCGTGAGCAGCTCGGTGGCGCGGGTTGCGGCAATCGCAAGGCCGTTCACCGTGCAGAATCCAGCTCCCCCGGCTCGCCTGGCGTGGTGGAGGCCAGATGACAGGCTGCCGCTCGACCCTCCGGTGGCGAGCGCCTCGTCGACGGCCGCCAGTACCCCAGCCGTTGAGTTGACGGCCATGTCCCAGATACCTGCGTCCCAGGTGAACCCCTGGCTCCCCGCCAGGCCGGAGGGTTCACCGGTGCGGAGCGCCTCGACGCAGGCCGGGGCATGGGTCTCTTCGATCAGCTCCTCAGCCAGGCCAACAAAGTCGACCGGGTCGACCATCTCGCAGCCGGGCGCTCGGCCCTCGCCCATTGCCGTGGCGATCTCACCGCTCTTTCGGGTGGTGTCCAGGACATGAGCCGGAGCAATGTACGCCTCGTTGTAGAACACCTTCATCTGGATTCCTCGATCTCGCTGTCGTTCTTGTCGGGTATGGCCCCGAGACCTATGGAGACACCCTGGGTGATGCACTCGAGGATCGTCCCGACCAGTTCCTGACCCTGTTCGTTGTCCAGGTCATTGCAGTCAACCCCGACAGCCCGACAGGCCGCCTCGACGAACTGGTCGACGACGATTACGCCGATCACCTCGTCGGGTCGACCCTGGATCTCCGGTGGCATGTCCTCGAAGCCGATGGCGTCCCCGGCCCGGAGCATGAACCACTGATCCACGAGCCCTCTGGCCCTGCGGTAGGCGATGTCCATGAGGATCTCGCCACGTGGCAGATTCTGGAACTCGGCGTCCCAGTCGATGTCGGACGCGTCATCGAACGGGAGGTCGCCTGACTGGTTTGTCATCAGGCGGCCTCCAACTCGACGTCGCGGATGCGGCTGATGATCCAGCCCACATCCACCTGGTTGTCACGGTGCCACGACCACACCCTCACCTCGGCATCCCGGCGCAGGGACTCGTCCCAGCCGGAACGCTTGGCGAACCACCGAGTGGCGCTGTCGGCGTACAGGATCTTGGCGATCGGCCGCGCATCGCGGATGGCATCGAGGCCCTCCTCGATGTCGTGGCCGAGTTGAAGCAGCGCCGCGTATGCCATCGACGGTGCCCTGTTTACGCCCATGTGGCAGTGCACCACGACCCTGGCGTCGGGGTCATCCAACGCCTCGGTGATGGCCTCTACCCCCCGGTCGTACCAGGAGAACTCCTGGTCGCCGCCGGCATCGTGTGTACCCAGCCACGTGTAGTTCACGTGGGGCGCCACCCGGACGACGTTGGCGGCATCGTTGGCCTCGCCACGCAGGTCCACGATGTGGGTGATGCCGGCATCGAGCCACTCATCGAGCACGCGCTGGAACCCTTCAGGGTCCATGGGCTGGTACGGCAGGTCACCAGAGACGAACAGCCTGTCTGTCACCTCGCACAGGCGCCGCCACCAGGTGGCTGGCTGAATCTCGGGATGGGAAATCTCGTTCATTGCTTCTCTTTCTCGGCTTTCAGACCGGTTGGTTAGTACACACATCACAATAAGGACGGGGTGTGACAGAGGGCCCAAGAGGCCTGCAAACAAAGGGAATCAACCCCCGACGGGGGCAAGGGAGGCGGTGGTCGGACCGCTATCCAGAATGGCCGCCGGCCCGCACCGCCAGATCCTCGAGCTCAGCGACCCCCACCATCGACGAACCGTTCTGGCGGCTGCCGTGGATCAGCTGCCACCACTCGTCGGGCACCGCCGAGGCACCCCAGCGGGCGCCCAGCAGGCCACCGGCGATTGCCGCCACGGTGTCGGTGTCATGGCCGATGCGAACCGCCGCAACGAGAGCGGCGCTGAGGTGTCCCTGAGGGTTGTCATCGGGAACCGGGGTGTGGATGATCGCCGCCAGGGCCGCCTGGAAGGCCGTCACCACCCAGCCGTTCGGGTTGAACCTGCCGGGAGGACCCTCCACAGCCTCGTCAATGATCTCGGTCCACCTCTTGCACCGGTCCTCTGGCAGGTACTCGAGCCCGCGGCGCACGGCGGCCTCCCAGTCGAACTGCTCATCTGGATCTGAGGATGTGACCGCCTCTTCGATGGCGAGCGACCAGATGACACAGGCGGCGACCGAGTTGGGGTGTGCGTGGGTGAGCGAGGCCACGGCCTTGGCCCTCTCGGCCACCAGGTCACGGTCGCCGAGGGCCGTTAGGGCAACCGGGGTGTTACGCATCAGGCCTCCGTTGCCGGCACCACCGGGATGCGTGTCCAGATAGGCGGCGGCACAGGCAGACAGATCTGTCGGGCCTGTTGCCGAACTGAGTACCGAGGCGGTCTGGTTTCCCACATCTGTCGGCATGCTGTCGAACCAGGCCAGGAAGTTGGCCGCCACCCCCTCCATGTCAAGTTCGCCGCCTGCTGCGGCATCCAGAACGGCCACCGCCATCTGGGTGTCGTCGGTCCACTCCCCCGGCGCCCATCCAAAGATCCCGCCACCCTTCATGTAGATAGGGGTGTCCAGGCCGGGATCGGTGAACTCGTAGCCGGCACCGAGGGCATCGCCTGCCGCAGAGCCGAGCACCGCTCCGACGATCCGGTCTGCCTGTCCCACCCGCTGCTCCCGGTCGGCTACGTCTGCCATGACCATGACTGGCGCCACGGGAACGTCGTCGACCCACTCAACCTCATTCCCGTATTCGAGTGAGCCATCAACATCCACGGCACCCTCGTGCCAGTCGACAATCAGTTGCCGCTGGTCCGGCATCTCCGGGGAGGACCTGTGTTGGCCCTCGACAGCACCGAGGCGCAGGCGGTCGACTACGTCCTGGACGCTCTCAGCCGTGGCGTAGCCGTGGCGACGCAGCCAGCAACCGACCACCATCCCGGTCCGGCCGAAACCACCCCAGCAGTGCACGTACACCACCCGACCATCGGCGAGGTGCTCGTCAACGGTGTCGAGGATGTCAACCATGTGATCGAGCGTGGGAAGACCCAAGTCTCTGATCGAGAGACGCACAATGTCGGCTCGACCCGCTACATGGCTGTCGTACCTGCTGAGCCTGTCACCTCCGCCGGGCAGGTCCTCGGTGAGGTTCACGAACATGTCGACACCGGCATCCAGAAGTTGCTGGGTCACCTCTGGGCGCCCGCCGGTCTCCCCGGACATCTTCTTTCCCGGGTAGGCGCCGGCCAGGAGTCGGCCCTCGACCACCCAGTAGGACCTGTCGGTGGGCCCGGGAAGCCCGGGGGTTGCAAGGTTCGGCCAGTCGTCCATCCGTCTGATCATGCCTGCTTTGTAGGTATCCATGCTGCGTGCCTCCCGGCTGTCGTCTTGTGCCCGGTTCCAGACCGCATCCGGCCGGGATCTCTCTTCTCCCCCTTCAGGGGAGAGAGATCCCGGCCGAGGTGGTCGGCGAGGTTCAGCGGTTCAGGTCGTCCTCCTCGGCCTCTTTCTGACCTGCAAAGAAGTCGCCCCGGCGACGCGCCTTCTCTGCGTGGTCCGAGCTGCGGTACCCGCTGACGGCGGTGTTGAGGCTGTTCCAACTGGCCCTGGTGCCGATGTGGTCACTCCGGTATCTCTGGGTGCTGCCCGGGTCGAAGCCGAGGCTGCCGCCGGTGGCGTAGGCATCCTGGTTGGCGCCCATGAACACAAACGTCCAGCCGCCCGCCTCCTTCTTCTCCTCGATGAGGGCGAACAGGGCGTCTCTGGTCCAGGTCTGGCTGGCGTTCTCGTGACCATCGGTGAACACGACAACTATCTGGTCCTCGGCGGTGCCGAGGCTGGACAGGCGCTTCTCGGCCGATCGGATCATGTTGCCGAGGGCGTCGAACAACGGCGTCATTCCGCGAGGTCGGTACTCGGCGACTTTCATTCCCTTGACGGAGTTGATGTCGACCGCATCACGCAGCACCTCGAATGGGTCGTCGCCGTCGAACTGAACCGCAGTCAACCGGCACACGCCGGGCTCTGTTCGCTGTTTGTCCACGAACGAGTTGAACCCGCCCACGACGTCGTCTTCGAGGCCCGACATGGAGCCGGACCGGTCAATCAGGAACGACACGTGGACCGGCAGGTCACCGCGGCGGACCGGATCGGTCGTGTCGGTGGATTCGGCAACCGGGGCCTGGTTGGCAAGTCTCCCCGCCACGACCCTCACATCGTCGAGGCCGGCCAGACCCGTCAGGTGCGACGGCCATGCCGCCTCACCGTTGCGGGCGCCAAGACAGGCACCGGCCATAGCTGCGATCGTGTCGGTGTCGCCACCTGCACTGACCGCAGCGATGACGCCCTCAACGGGATCGGCATGGGATGCGGCACACCAGAGTGCCGCTGGGACGGCCTCGTTGGCGATGGCACCGGTGCCCACGATTGCTAGCACCGACTCGGCCGGCTGGCCAATGAGCGCAGGCAGGACCCTGAGGCGATCGACGATGGTCTTGCCGGGTGAGGCGCCTTGTTCAAACTTCGAGGCGATGTCGGCGACCTGAGTTATCCAGGCAGCATCGAGTGGTCCGTCGCCGGTTGCTGCCAGGGCCACGGCAGCTGCAAAGGCCGCTGCGGAGGTGGTCGCAACGGGGTGGCCGTGGGTGAGAGACGTGGAGAGGGCCGCCTCGTATGCGGCACGTTCTGGATCGTTGGCCCAGAGGAGGCCGAAGGCGGCGCACCTGGCGGCACCGGCCGTTCCGGCCGACTTGGGTAGTGCAGCCTCCCACCAGGGCCTGCCGGCCAGGAGTTGGGCTCGGGCGTGTTTCACCGAACGGCCACGGGTGGGGATGTCAGCACCGAGGAGGCGTGCGGCCAGCCTTGCGGGATGGTCGCCCGGGTCGGCGAGGACGCTGTCGGCCGTGATGAGGGTCAACAGCGTGTCGGAGCTGGTCTTTGGTGACGGCACCAGGTAGCCGCTGATCTGACCACAGTGTTCGGCGATCCAGCGACGCGAGCGCTCCTCGACGGGCTCGCCGAGGGCATCGCCAATGGCAGAGCCCACGAGGGCACCACGGGATCGGTCCGGGTCCGCCGGACTCGGAGTGGGGTCCCCGATCGCAGGGCTACCGATGCGAGCGGCGATGGCTGTGGCCGCCGCCTTCCCGAAACGGGTTTCGATGTCCTGGTGTGCTTGCATTCTGTGCGGCTCCTCAGTAGAGTTCGCTTTATGGTGATAATGACTATAACAGATAATACGAGTATTTGTCACTTATGTACTAATATTTCAGGAGATGCCCATGGCTCTGCCGGATCCGGCTGAACATTCGCTGGTTGGCTACAACCCCGACGACTACCCGCGTGTCGCGGTAACCGTTGACATCGTCGTGTTCACGATCGTCGACAACGACCTGCGGGTACTCCTCATCCAGCGCGGCGAGCCACCGTTCCTCGGGCGCTGGGCCTTCCCGGGCGGATTCGTCAAGCCCGACGAGAACCTCGACCATGCCGCTGTCCGCGAGCTGGCCGAGGAGACCTTGATCAACCAGGAGGTCGGGCTCCTAGAACAACTCGGCTCATACGGAAGCCCGGAACGCGACCCTCGAATGCGCGTCGTGACCGTGGCGTATTGGGCGATCGTTCCCGACCTGCCCTCCCCCACCGGGGGAAGCGATGCCAGGCATGCCGAGCTCGTATCGGTCTCAGAGGTGGAGAGCGGCCGACTGCGGCTGGCCTTTGACCATGAGCAGATCTTTGCCGACGCCCTCGAGACTGCCAGGTTGAGCATCGAAGACAGGACGGTCGCCACCCTGTTCTGCCCACCCGATTTCAAGGTCAGCCAACTTCGCAATGTGTACGACGCTGTTTGGGCCACCGAACTCGACGCCGGGAACTTCCAACGCAAGGTAACCAGCGCAGATGGATTCCTCTCAAGGCTTGAGAGCCCCCCTGTTCGCTCTGGCGACAAGGGTGGCAGGCCTGCATCACTGTGGAAGGCCGGGCCCGCGAAAAAGCTGAACCCCCCGATAACCAGGCCATCCAAGACGCAGTAAGCCGACCCTTGCCAGGAACTGGTTGGCGGCAAGTTCACCTGTCCACCCCCAGTCGGTCGACCAGCCAGATGACCGCTACGGCCACCAGCAGAACCCACCAGATCATCGAAAGTGCGGAGAGCCCGGGGCAGTAGAGCTTGTTGGCGATCCAGTCGTCAGACCGGAACTCGCCCCCACAGGTGGGGTTTCTGTGGGGTCCGAAGAATCCGTAGCCGGCTCCGACCACCATCGCGGCAGTGATGACCATCGCGAGTCGGTTCTCAAAGCGAATGAATGCCACACCCAGAGAATAGGAACGGGGTGTGACAGCGTTAACTGGGCAAGCCCGGTTGAGGTACTCCTGATTCGATAGCCGGCCGGGACCTATTTCGCCGTACAGGCGTCGAGAACACTCGGCCCGTCCAGAGCCCGTGTCATCTGGTCGATTGCGTCCACTGCCTGTTCCATCTTGAGACCCTCACGGTCGCAAAGCCCCACTACCGCCCTGTCGCACTCGACTGCGTTCAGGCCCGGCACGAAGCTGATCCGCACCGGCCTGAACTTCGGACCGGTCCCGGGAACCCCACCTGGCGGCATGCCGTCGGCGACCGACCACACGTACTCGGCGGGCCAGTAGTGGCGCCCGCGCTCCAGGTAGGAGCCGTCCCTGATGCGCAGGCATGCCTGGTCTATCGAACAACTGATGGTGCAGGTCAGGAACCGATCGGGTCGCTTCACCGGCCTCACGCATACCCCTCGTGGACCTTGCTGGTTCTGCTGAGCCCGGGGCAGAACGGAGCGCTGTGGTTGGCACAATCCGACGGGCCTGCGAGGAGATCGGGTTCCTCGTGATCACGGGCCACGGTGTGCCCGAGGCGGTTGTCAGCGACGCCGAGGACGCTGCCCGGGTATTCGACTCGGCTCCTACTTCCTGGAGGGCGTTCTTATCGTCTACACCCTCGGGATCGGCTGGTTACTCTGGGCCCTGGCTACATCGGGGAAGGGGCGGACGCCAGTGAAGAAGTTGCTCTCTCTCACCGTCCAGCAGCGTGACCACATGTCGATCGACCACAACGACCTCCTGAGGCACGCCTACTCAACGTGTCGCCCCCACTACGAGGCGCTCTTTGCGCATCATCTGGTGGCCTGACCAGACATGCACCGGACTGCAGACAGCATCGCCGAGGTCGTCACCAGCGGCCTGTGCATCGGCTGCGGCCTCTGCGAGACCGTCACCCAAGGCCGCATTCCCATGGTCATGACCCCAACGGGAAGCTTGCGGCCCACCCCGGTCGAACGGTTCTCACCCGAGGAGGAGGCAGCGGTGCTGACCGCCTGCCCGGGTGTGGTGGCCGCCCCACACCAGACGCCCGACCTGAAAGCCGACCCGGTGTGGGGGGCCTTTTCGACAATGCGCTACGGATGGGCCGGCGACTCGAAGGTCCGGTTCCGGGCCGCCACCGGAGGCGTGTTGACCGCCCTCGGCATGCACCTCATAGACGCCGGAACCGTCGACACGGTGCTTCACGTCGGAGCTGACCCGAAATACCCGATGCGAAGCCACTGGGTGCTGAGCCAGACCGCCGAGGAGGTGCTTGCCAATACCGGGTCCCGTTACGGACCGACCGCCCCACTAGCCGGCCTGGGCCCTGTCCTCGACCGGGCAGAGCCGTTTGCCGTCATCGCCAAACCCTGTGACCAGGGAGCCCTTCACGCCTACGCCGCCTCCGACCCCCGGGTCGACGACCTGTGCGTGGCCCGACTGGCCATGGTATGTGGCGGCCAGTCCCGCCTCGAGAGATCAGTCGACATGCTCGCCGAAGTAGGTGTGGACGAAGACGAGGTATCTCTGTTCCGCTACCGCGGCCACGGAAACCCCGGACCCACCCGGGTCGAGACCACCGATGGCCGGTCATTCGAGTGGACCTACCGCGAGATGTGGGAAGACGAGGCCGGCTGGAAGGTCGAGACCCGCTGCAAGTTCTGCCCCGATGCCCTTGGCGAAGCGGCCGACATAGCAGCCGCCGACGTCTGGCCCGGTGGGGCCCCAACGGGCGATGACGAGGGTTTCAACGGGATCATCGTCCGCACACCTACTGGCGAGGCCCTAGTGCGGTCAGCAGTGGAAGCTGGAGCCCTGGTGCTCGGTAAGCCGATAGGCCCCCGTGAGTTCGACGATCTCCAACCCCACCAGGTCCGTAAGAAGGAGTCCCTAGCCTCGCGTTTCGCCGGCCTAGCCGAAGCCGGGAGCCCAACAATCAACACCACCGGACTGCGGGTCGACTTCCTCGGTCGTCGTCTCAACCCAGAAGCCCGGCTCGCCGAGCAAGCGGGAACGCTCCGCCGGGCCACCGAAGGCCGGTTCACTGAACCACTGCCCGTCCCCCCAACCGATCGGCCCAAGGACCACACCTAACCTGCGGTTCTTGTTGTCGGGCTGAGAGGATTTGAACCTCCGACCTTCGGTCCCCCAGACCGACGCGCTAACCAAGCTGCGCCACAGCCCGCTGTGGAGCGGTCACTCTAGCGGCGGGCCTCCCCCGGGCACGCTCAGGTGACGAGCAACCAGACGCCCTGTACCAGACGCCACCCCAGGTAGATCCCTGCCGCACCCACGAACAGCCAGAAATGCCACGGAACCTTCTGGGAGTCGGCCGGTTCCCCGTCCGAGTCGGTCACCCGCTCCCCGCACTTCGGACACGTTCCCACCACCGAGACGGCGTTGGGGCTCAGGTACCTGTCACAGGGCTCACACCAGGGCACCGCTCACACCCCCGCCAGTCGGCTCAGGTCTTGCGGATGGCCAGGATGGCCACGTCGTCCTCGATAATGCCCTTGTTGAAGTCGTTGGCGGCATCCAGGAGCTGCTTGCACAACACGTCTGGCGCAATACCCGGGTTGCGACGCAGGGCGTCGCCTATGCGTTCCTCGCCGAACAGGTCTTCGCCGTTGCGGGCCTCGGCCAGGCCGTCGGTGTACATGAGCGCCATGTCGTCGCGCTCAAGGGGAATCTCACGGCTGAAGTAGGAGCCCTGCGGGTCGAGCATGAGGAGCGGCCCGGTGGAGCGCAGCGGGCGCACCTCGCGTTCGTGCCACAGGAACGTGGCGGGGTGGCCGGCCGACGCGTAGCGCAGCGACTCGGCCTCGGTGTCAAACACAAGCACCACGAGCGAGATGAACTCCTCGGAGCGGTCCACCGACGCCATCTGGCGGTTCAGCTCCTCGAGTGCCTGGGCGGGGTCACGGAACTGGGCGAGGAACGTGCGCAGCAGGTACTTGGCCTGGAAGGCGGTGATCGACGACTCGATGCCGTGCCCGGCCACATCGCCAATGACCACAGCCAGACGGGTGGGTGCCGCCTTGAACACGTCAAAGAAGTCACCGGCCATCAGCCCGGTGCCCGCCTGGTAGACCTTGCCGACCTCAAAGCCCGAGTACTCGGGCAACTCCTCGGGGGCCAGGCGGGCCGCCCACGCCTTGGGCGCCAGCTCCTCCTGGTCGAGGGCCTCCTGGGCACGCCTCTCGATGTCGATCCGCTGGCGGGCCATGCGGGCCTCGCGCAGGCCGTTACGCGCCCAAACCGTGGACACCATCGCCGGAATGGCCACCAGGGCGAACAGCACCTCCACGTCGGCGAACACCGTCAGGAACGCCAACAGGGCGAGCAGGCCGTAAAGGCTGGCCGCGTGGGCCTCCTTGCGAAAGTTGGACCACGCCAGCGTGTACGCGTCGGGCGCCGTCTCCATGTCGATGCGGCGCACCAGGCGGTAGCGGTGGCGCGCCGAGTTGACCCAACCGTAGGTGGCTGCCAGACACACGATGCCCGCAAGGAGCAGAACCGGGGTGCGCATCCGCACCATCGTACTCCCGGTCGACGATCGGCGTTCCTGACCGCCCACACAACGGCCGCCCGGCGGCCCTGGTGGGCGCCCAACGTCACTCAGAGCGTCTGCGGACCCTCAACTTGATCGGTGTATTGCCCAACTCCAGGTCATCACGCAGCTTGCGCTCGAGGTAGCGCAACCAGGTTCTCGGAACCTCGTGGTTGACGAAAAGGGTGAACGTGGGCGGATCGGTCGCCCCCTGGGTGGCATACAGGATGCGTGCCCCCGCAGGCGCCGGGTGAGCGGCCTGGGCTGCCCTCACCACGTCGTTGACCCGGCGGGTCGGAATGCGGGTCTGGTACCCCTCGATGGTCGCCGACAGGGCCGGCCACAGACGCATCACGTTCTTGCCCGAGATGGCGCTGATCTTGATGACGGGCGCCTCACCCACAAAGTGCAGCTTCTGGCCGACCTGATCGGTCACGTCGGCCCGCTGCTCGGTGTCACACAGGTCCCACTTGTTCAACAACACCACAATCGGACACCCGGCAGCGTCGACACGCTCGGCCAGGCGCTGATCCTGATGGGTGACACCCTGGGTGGAGTCGATCACCAGCAGCGCCACGTCGGCCGTGTCGAGCGACTTGAGGGCACGCACCAGCGAGTAGTACTCGGTCTCCTCGTCGATACGGGCCTTGCGTCGCATCCCGGCCGTATCGATGAAGCGCACCGGCCCCTTGTCAGAATCGACAACGGTGTCCACCGAGTCACGCGTCGTGCCGGGCCGGTCGTGCACCACCGAGCGGTCCTCGCCGATGAGGCGGTTGAACAGCGTCGACTTGCCCACGTTGGGGCGCCCCACGATGGCCACACCCACGATCTTCTCGGCCTCGTCGACCACCTCGACGGGTTCGTCCACCTCGTCGGGCAGCAGGCCCACGAGCCGGTCCAGCATGTCACCGGTGTTGCGTCCGTGGATGGCGCTCACAGGCTCGGGGTCGCCCAGGCCGAGGGACAACAGGTCCCAGATGAACGCCTCGTGGCTGACGTCGTCAACCTTGTTGGCAACCACGATCACCGACTCGGAACGGGGCCGCAACAGCCTGGCCACCCGGGTGTCGTCCTCGGTGACGCCCACGGTGGCGTCCACCACGAACAGCACCACGTCGGCGGCCTCGATTGCCGCCTCGCTCTGGCGGCTGACCTTGTCGTCGAGGGCGTCGCCACCGACCATCCAGCCGCCGGTGTCGACAAGGGTGAACTCGCGACCGAGCCAGTTGGCATCGACCTCCTTGCGGTCACGGGTAACGCCGGGCCGCTCCTCGACAATGGCCTCACGCCTGCCGATGATGCGGTTCAAGAGCGTCGACTTTCCCACGTTGGGCCGCCCCACGATTGCGACGGTCGGCTTCACCGTGCCACCTCCATGACGGGTACCCCGGTCAGCACATTGCGTAGTGCGACGCCGTCGGTGGCCACAACCTCGATGGGCCGTGGCAGGTCAGACGGAGTCGTGCCATCCAGAAAGCGTCCGGCGCTGAGACACACATCGGGCAGCAGGTAGCGCCGTCCCTCGGGCTGGTCGGCCAGCACCCTGGCCAGGTCATCGCCCACCATCAGGCCGGTCACGCCCACGTTGCCGCCGAAGAAGCGGTTCTCCACGGCCAGTACCTCCACGTCGTCACGCCCGAGCGTCGCCACGAGGGGTGCCAGCACCTGGGCACCCAACTCACCCGTCAGCACCGTCACCGGGGCATCTGGCCGCGGCCCCAGGCGAACCGGTGTGGCCCCGTCCATGGTGCGGGGAGCCCTGTAACCGTCGGCAGGGGCACCGTCCACCGAGGCGAAGAACCCCGATGGCGCCTCACGGCCAACGTCCACGCCCGAGAATTCCATCTCAAAGGCCCGCGCCATGCCGATTCCGTCCTCGTACATGTCGAACTCGCCGTAGGTGTCGGCACCCGGAAACGGCCGTCCGGCAAGCAGGTAGTACTCGTCGGCGGCAAACACCAGGCGACGTCCCACCGCCGCGAGGAACCGCTCCTGCCACGCAGTGACCGTGTCAACCACGGCTGCCGCCTCGGCAACGGTGTGGGCGCGCATGCGCTCCTCTGTCGTGTGGGCACTCACCCCGAGCGGCACAACGGCCACAGAGGCCAGGTCCGGGTAGCGGTCGGCCACGCCGGCAAGGGTGTCCTCCAACCAGAGCCCGTCGTTCACACCGGGACACACAACCACCTGACCGTGCACCTCGATGCCCTCGTCCAACAGCGCCCGCAGCCAGCGCAGGCTCGTGGCACCACGACGGTTGCGCAGCATCTCGGTGCGCTTGCCCGGGTCGGTGGCGTGGATGCTCACATACAGCGGGCTGAGGCGCTCAGCCACCACCCGCTCAAGGTCGGCCTCAGTGAACCGGGTCAACGTCGTGAAGTTGCCGTAGAGAAACGACAGCCGGTAGTCGTCGTCCTTCACGTACAGGCTGGGCCGCAGCCCCTTGGGCAACTGGTAGATGAAGCAGAACTCGCAGTGGTTGTCACAGGTGCGCACCCGGTCAAACAGCGCCGAGTCCACCTCGATGCCCAACGGTTCGCCGGCGGCCTTCTCGACCGACAACTCGCGCGAAAGGCCGCCAGAGTCCACATCGAGGCACACAGACGGCTCGTCCACGAGCAGCTGGTACTCAATGACGTCACGCGGCACGGCACCGTTGATTGAGAGGATCAGGTCGCCGCTGACCACACCCACCCGATCTGCGGGCGAGTCCGGGGTAACGGCGACGACCACGGGGGTCGACATGCCTAGAGGCTACCGACGCACCGTCAGGGCCCGTTCCCGAGCGGGAGGTAGGGTCCGGTTCATGAACGTCGACAGGGTGCTGCTGGCCGAGCCGCGCGGCTTCTGTGCCGGCGTGGAGATGGCCATCAAGGCGCTGGCCTGGATGGTGCGGGCCTTTGACGAACGGGTCTACTGCTACCACGAGATCGTCCACAACAAGTTGGTGGTGGAACGCTTCGAGGCCATGGGCGTCGTCTTCGTGGACGACATCTCCGAGGTGCCCCTGGGCGCCCCGGTCATGCTCTCGGCCCACGGCTCGGCCCCAGAGGTCGTAGCTGCGGCCCACGCGGCTGGTGGCTACACCGTCGACGCCGTCTGCCCGCTGGTCACCAAGGTCCACCACGAGGTCCGCACCAGGGCAGCCAAGGGCTACCAGATCGTCTACGTGGGCCACGCCGGCCACGAAGAGGCAGAGGGAACCATCGCCGTGGCCCCCGACTCGGTGCACCGCGTCGAACACCCCGACGAGGTCGACAGCCTCGGTGATCTGGGTGACAACGTGGCCATCCTGGCCCAGACCACCCTCAGCCACCGCGACTGGGAGGGTGTCGTCGACGCCGCCGCCGAACGCTGGCCAGACCTGTGGTCACCGGGCCGTAGCGACCTCTGCTTTGCCACCACCAACCGCCAGGGGGCGCTTCTCGACATGGTCGACGACTGCGACGCCGTGGTCGTCATCGGCTCCACCAACAGCTCCAACACCCGGGCCCTCGTAAAGCTGGCCGAGGAGGCCGGCTGCGAACGCGTCGTCTGGATCAACCGGGCCGGCGACCTGCCCCACGACCTGACCGGAACCGTCGGGGTGACGGCCGGAGCGTCGGCACCCGAGGAGGTCGTGGAGGCCGTGGTGAAAGCCCTCTCCCCGACCAACGGCGTAACGGTCATACGCCACACCGACGAGGACGAGTACTTCCCACCGCCACGCAACCTGCGCGACCTGCTCTCAGCCGTACGGGGGTTCGCAGGCCTCGGCTACGGGGCGCCACCGCCGACAACCCACCTCGACGACCGGTCCATAGACGCCTCAGCCGCCCTTGAGGCCCTGACCCTGCGGGGCACCGCCAACTAGCCCGGAACCTCCAGAGGCGGACGGCCGTTCAGACGCAGGGCCTCGTCGTAGAGAACCTGGATGCGCTGTCGCACCTGCTCGGTCAGGTCTGTCACCACCCGGCGCGGCACGCGCCCCTCAACCACCGGCGCAGGAATCGGCTCACCCACCACCAGCACCACCTTCCTCGGCCATACGAACCGGGCCCCCGGCGGCATGGCGTGGTCGGTGCCCGCTATGCCCATTGGCACGATCGGCACCCCGGCCCGTGCAGCCACGAAGGCCGGCCCGTGGTGCATCTTGTCGGACTCGACCACAGGCCCCCACTGGCGGGTCCCCTCGGGAAACATCACCAACGGCTCTCCCCGCTCCAGGACATCCTGGCAGGCACGCAGGGCGGCGCGATCGGCTGTGCCTCGTTCCACGGGGAATGCCCCGACGATCGTGAGGAACCCGCCGAGGAACCGGTTGTTCCACAGCGACTCCTTCCCCAGGAAGCGCTGCCTGCGAGACGTTGCCATCCCACCCAGGATCGAATCCAGATACGAGCGGTGCACCGGCGACAGGATGTACCCCCCCGTGGCCGGCAGGTTCTCCCGACCCACCACGCTGAACCTGAAATACCCCTTGCAGATGAGCCATAGCAGCGACCAGAAGAACCGGTAGAGGAAACGCCCCAACAGGCTCAGGTCGTGGCCCAGATGGCCGCTCACGGAAGCATCCCCACGACCAGGTCGACCACCTCGTCGATGCCGAGGTCAGATGTGTCGACCACAACCGCCCCGGGTGCCTCGACCAGCGGGCTCATCTCACGCCCGGAGTCGGCGGCATCACGCCTCTCGATGTCGGCGCCGACCACCGCCACGTCCTGGCCGCCAGCCTCGCCGGCCCGACGCTGTGCCCTCACCTCGGCCGAGGCCGTCAGGTAGACCTTGAGGGTCGCATCGGGAAACACCACCGAGCCGATGTCGCGGCCCTCCATGACCCCGCCGCCCCGCTCAGTCGCCCAGGCCCTCTGGCGGAAAACCATCTCTGTGCGAACACCCGGGTTGGCAGCCACAACGCTGACCGCACCCGTGACCTCGGGTCCCCTGATGTCAGCCGTGGCATCAACGCCGTCAACCACGCAGGCGTCACGTGTCAGGTCCAGGTCGATGCTGCGGGCCACATCCACGACGGCATCGGCGTCAGCCGGGTCCACACCGCGCCGCAGCACCGCACACGCAACCGCCCTGTACATGGCCCCGGTATCCAGGTAGCCCAGGCCCAGCCGGTCGGCCACCCCACGCGCCACGGTGGACTTTCCCGAACCTGCAGGCCCGTCGATGGCGATGACCCGGAGGTCGCTCATGCCCGCAGGCCCTCGAGGTCACGCCCGAAGGCCGGGTAACTGGTGTCCACGGCATCCCAGCCTGACACGACCGTCGGCCCCTCTGCCACGAGCGCCGCAACCGCACACGCCATGGCGATCCGGTGGTCGCCGTGGGAATCCACCTCGGCGCCCCTGAGTGGCCCACCGACCACGATCAGGTCGTCGCCCTCGACACGCACCCGTGCACCCATGGCCCCCAACTCCGACGAGGTGGTCGCCAGGCGGTCGGTCTCCTTGACACGCAACTCCCCCACCCCGCAGAACCGTGTCTCTCCCTCGGCACAGGCGGCCGCCACGGCCAGCACCGGCACCTCGTCGACGAGGCCGGGAACCTCGGCGGCCTCGACCACTGTTCCAGTCAGGGACGACGCCCGAACCGTCAGGTCACCTGTGGCCGCATCGTGGGTGATGTCAGCACCCATGCGGGCCAGAACGTCGACAAACCCGGTGCGAACCGGACCCGAGTAGACGTTCTCCACCACCACCTCAGAGCCGGCAACGATCGCAGCGGCCACCGCCCAGAAGGCCGCCTGGGAGGGGTCGCCCGCAACCCTGTGGGTGAACGCCACCGGGCGACCCGGCTGCACGGTCACACCACCCGGGCCCGTGGTCACCTCGATTCCGAAGGCCGCCATGAGCTCCTCGGTGTGGGCCCGTGTCGGCTCGGACTCGACGACCGTCGTGGGGCCATCGGCCGACAGACCCGCGAACAGCACGCAGCCCTTCACCTGGGCGCTAGCCATGGGTGGCGCATACTCCACGCCGTGCAGCCCGCCACCGTCGATCGTGAGCGGCGCCAGCGTCGAACCGTCGACACCACATATGGAGGCCCCCATCGCTCGAAGCGGATCGACCACCCGGTCCATGGGCCGCCGCCTGATGGACTCATCGCCGTCGAGCACCGACGTGAACGCCAGGCCGGACAGCATCCCCGCCAGCAGACGGATACCGGTGCCCGAGTTGCCCACATAGAGCGGCCCGTCGGCGGATCCCAGGTCGCCACCGGTGATCGACACCACCCCGTCGACCACCTCCACCCCCGCACCCAGGGCCTCCACGATCGACAGCGTGTGGGCCACATCGGCGCCGTCGCTGAGGCCGGTGATCTCAGATGTTCCGTCGGCCAGGGCCGCCAGCATCACCACCCGGTGTGAGATGGACTTGTCACCGGGCACCGAGAGGCGGCCGGTGAGCGGCCCGCCGGGTGCAACGGCGAAGAAGGTCACGTCAACGGACCCGATGTGGGCCGGTAGCCCTTGGCCATGAGCCCGCCCTTGAGGCGCTCGACAAGGCCGGTCTCGACAATCAACAGCACCACACCCCGGTCGCCCTCGGCCGAGTGGGCGATCTCCAGGTCGTAGATGTTCACGTCCAACTCGGTTGCCAGCGTGGCGATGGCGGCGAGCTCGCCATGGCGATCCGGAATGGGCACCCGCACCTCAGCCAGCTCAGACGGCCGCGGCGCACCCGTCGGCAGGCTCACCCGGGCAGCCCGAGCGGTCTCGAGGCGGTCCAACAGACCGTCACGGTCCGAGTCGACCACCTCACGGCGGACCACCCCAAGAGCTGCAATCAGGTCGTCGAGCACCTCGGCAATGGCGTGGCTGTTCTCGGCGCAGATGTCGGGCCAGATACCCGGATGCCCCGCAGCCACCCGCGTCATGTCACGAAAACCCCCGGCCGCCAGCCGCAACACGGCGTAGTGCTCCTCGGAACGTGCGGCTGCAAGGCCCATGAGGGTCGCAGCGGTCAGGTGCGGCACATGCGACACCAGCGCAACCAGGGCGTCATGTCGATCAGGCGACAGGGTCACCACCTCGGCACCGAGGGAGGCAACCGTCGTGCGCACCCGTGCAAACGAGGCATCGTCGGTGGCGTCACCGGGGGTGAGAACCCAGTTGGTGTCAACGAACATGTCAGCGGCCGCGCCCTCGAGGCCGTCCTGTTCGGAACCGGCCATCGGGTGACCGCCCACGAACCGCGGATCGTCGACGCCAGAGACCACTGGAACCTTCACGCTGCCCACATCGGTAACAAGCCCCGACGGTGAGGCAGCAAGCGCCTCACGAACCGCATCGGCGATGTGGGCTACGGGCGTGGCCACGAACGTGACCTCGGCAGCCGGATCCCAGCCAGCAGAGTCGACCACACCCATCTCAAGTGCCGTCGCCAGACGAGCCTCGTCACTGTCGACACCGCTCACATGCCAGCCACGCTCACGGAGCGCCAGGCCGATCGAACCACCGATGAGGCCCACGCCCACAACGGTCGCACGCCCGCTCACGACCGGGCTCTCAACAGGTAGGGCCGCGCCGCGGCTGGGGACAGATGGGTTGCCATGGCCGTCGATGCTACCGGTAGCCCCACCGGCTATCGGCCCGGTTTGTCGGCCACCGCCTGCTCCAGGGAGCGCAGTTCCTCGACGGTCAGCTCACGAAACGAACCCGGCGCCAGGGACCTGTCGGCGATGGGGCCCACACGCGTGCGAACCAGACGCACCACCGGATGGCCCACTGCCTCACACATACGACGCACCTGGCGGTTGCGGCCCTCGTGGATGGTCAGCTTCACGACCGAAGGATCCATCAGCGAGGCCCTGGCCTCGGCCGTCATGCCGTCGTCGAGCTCCACGCCCTCCCGCAACGAGCGCAGCGCAGCCCGACTCGGCTCACCGTCGACCTCGGCCACATACTCCTTTTCGACCCCGTAGGACGGATGGGTCAGGCGATGTGCCAACTCACCGTCGTTGGTGAGAAGCAACAGACCCTCGGTGTCGGCATCGAGGCGCCCAACCGGAAACACCCTTGGCTCATCGGGCACCAGGTCGACAACGATGGGGCGACCCTGCGGATCGTCAGCGGTCGTCACCACACCAGCCGGCTTGTTCAACAGGTAGTAGACAAGACCCGGACGCACCCCAATCGGCGCACCATCCACCGCCACCAGCGCCGACTCGGGATCAACCCGTCGACCCAGCACCGCCACCTCACCGTTCACGGTCACCCGCCCAGCTGCGATCAGGTCATCGCACTTTCGGCGACTGCCAAAGCCGACACGGGCAAGCACCTTCTGGAGGCGTACCTCCTCGGCCGGCTCCTGGCTGACGGGCCCTTCGTGTTCTGTCACGACTACGTACGGTCGTCGACAGGAACCTCGGCGTCGGACCCGCCTTCAGCCTCGCCACCGACCTCTGCCTCCAACTCAACCACATCGGGTTCGGCCAGCAGACCCCGCTCGAGGGCCTCAACAAGCTCAGGGCCCGGCACGAAGTCACCCAGCGACGGCAGGTCAGACACCTTGTCGATGCCCATGCTCTCAAGAAACCCCTGGGAGGTGCCGAACATGAGGGCGTTACCGGGACCCGGATCTGTCGAGACCACCTCTATGTAGCCGCGCTGCTGGAGAGTGCGAATCACCGTGTCCACGTCGACGCCCCGGATGGCCGACACCTGGTTGCGTGAGATCGGCTGCTTGTAGGCCACGATCGCAAGAGTCTCCAGGGCCGCCGACGTAAGGCGGCTGTGCTGGCCCTCCAACACGAAACGCTCAACCCATGCAGCCTGGGCCGGATGGCTCTGGAAGCGGTAGCCGCCACCAACCCTGAGCAGCACGAAACCCCGCCCCTCGGCCTCGTACTCATCGGCCAGGGACGAACAGATGGCCTCTACCTTCCTTGTGGGCATCTCCATCAACTGCGCCAACAGGTTCGGCGCGACCGGGTCGATCGACACCATCAAGATGGCCTCAATGGCCCGCCTGATGTCGTCGTCTTCGCCGATCACCGCCTCGTCACCCACCGGATCAGCCCTCGTAGACGTCGATCAGGTCAATGTCGGCCAGGTCGGCTCCGGTCAGCCAACTCACGTGGATGTCGCCGAAGGTGTCAACCTGGTCGATCTCGACAAGGCCCTGCTTGAACAACTCAAGCACAGCCAGGAACCGCACCACGATGGCGATGCGGTCGGTCATGCCCACCGTGAGGCTCTTGAACGTGACGGTGCCCTCGTGGGGGATCTCGGCGACCATGTCACGCACCGCATCGGCCACACTCACCCGGATGGGGGCGATGTGCTCCGTGTCGATGTGGAAAACCGGCTTGGGGGCAAGCGCCCTCCGGCCGGCGTCGCGCAGGTCAACAGGCGACACCCCCGCCAGGAGATCGGGCGCAAGGTGCAGGAAGGCGTCCTCCAGACCTGCACGCCTCGGCCACGACAGCGACGCATCGGCAGCCAGGCGACGTAGCTGGATGGCCGCATCCTTGAAGGTCTTGCACTCCAGCAGGCGTGCCAGCAGCAGGTCGCGTTCCTCCCAGAGACCGAACTCGTCGTCAACGTCGAACCGGTCGTCGGTCGGCAACAGGCGCCGGGTCTTGAGCTCCAACAGGATCGCAGCGATGAGCAGGAACTCGGTGGTGACCTCGAGGTCACATGCACCCAGGTTCTCCAACTCGGCCAGGTAGGCGTCGACAATCGACGACAACGAGACCTCGTAGAGCTCAACCTCCTCGCGCAGGATGAGGTTCAACAACAGGTCAAAGGGGCCCTCGTAGACCGGGGTCGAAACCGTGACGCTCACAGGCCAGACCCTACGCCGTGGCCCCCACCACACGACGGACACCGCCGCCTGACTTCGCCGATCTGTTGGCCGCTGTAGCCTCGTCTGATGGCCATTCCCAGCAGCGGCAGCATCCCCCGACCTGTCATCCAGTTCCTGGCCTTCGCATTCGCCGGGCTCATCGCCATAGCCATCGGCAGCCAGTTCCTCTGGAACAGCGAGTCCGAGGCACCCCCCACCACCCGTGCACCGGCCCCGATAACCACCACCACCCGGTCCCCCTACTGGATGAACAAGTACGGCTGGGACTACAAGGCCTACCTCGACAACATGGCCTCCATCCCCGACTGCAGCGGCCTGCACAGCGAGTACATCCGTGCCCTGCAGGGCAACGCCGAGATCAACTCCCAGTTCGGCACCGGTACAGCCGACCTCATGGAGTACATCTTCAACAACCAGGACGCCGCCGGCTGCTTCGGCTGAACGGTCCCAACCACCCCCTCCCCACACCGGTACCCTGACCGGCCATGGCAAGGGTCTTCTCGGGCATCAAGCCCACCGGCGACGTCCACCTCGGAAACCTGCTGGGAGCGCTCAACAACTGGGTCGCCCTCCAGGACCAGGCCGAGTCCGTCTACTGCGTCGTCGACCTCCACGCCCTCACGGTCCCCCACGACCCCGAGGCCCTTCGAGCCGACACCCTCTCGCTGGCCCAGGTTCTGTTCGCCGTGGGCCTCGACCCCGAACGCAGCACCGTGTTCGTGCAGAGCCACGTACACGAACACACCGAATGCGCCTGGATCATGGAGTGCACCGCCGCCTTCGGCGAACTCCGCCGCATGACCCAGTTCAAGGACAAGTCAGAGAGCGCCTCCTTCGTATCCGGCGGGCTCTTCACGTACCCGGCCCTGCAGTCCTCCGACATCCTCCTCTACGACACCAACCAGGTTCCCGTAGGCGAAGACCAGCGACAGCACGTCGAGCTCACCCGAGACATCGCCATCCGCTTCAACCACCGCTTCGGCGAGACATTCGTGGTTCCAGAGGCGGTTGTCCCACCCACCGGAGCCAGGGTCATGGACCTCCAGAACCCCACCGCCAAGATGTCCAAGTCCGACGAGAGCCCCCAGGGCACCATCCGCGTCCTCGACGACCCCGCCGTCATCGAAAAGAAGGTCAAGCGCTCGGTTACCGACAGCGACAACGAGGTCCGCTTCGACCCGGCCGAAAAACCCGGCGTCTCGAACCTCCTCTCCATCCTGGGTGCATCAACCGGCCAGACGCCCCAGCAGGCAGCCGAGGGCATCGAACGCTACGGCGACCTCAAGGCCGCAACCGCCGAGGCCCTCATCGAGATGCTCCGCCCCATTCAGGAGCGCTACAACGAACTTGCAGCCGACCCCGCCGAAACCACCCGGCTGCTGGCAGTAGGAGCAGGCAAGGCCCGCCATGTCGCATCGGCAACGGTTGGCCGCGCCAAGACCAACATGGGCCTGCTACCAGCCTGACCAGCAGGCTTCCCGCCTGACTACCTGTCGGCGCCGGCCAGCACCTCGGCCAGCCCCGCATCGACACTCCAGGAACCAGACGGATTCTGGTGTTCACGGGCCCAGGCCACCGTGAACGAGTCGCTCCCAGCCTCCTCCAGCAGCACCGCACCCGACTCCGGGTGGCAGAAGTAGCGGCCGACCCGACCGGTGAAACCCCGGCCCCCGGCCCAGGCCTCAAGCCTCGAACGCGAAGTGCCGGCAATAACCAGCGTCGCCACAACCCGGCCCATGGTTCCCAACCCGCAACCCAACTTGCCCACGTCGTGCAACAGCGCCGCAGCAACCACCGGTCGCTCATCGTCGCCCAACACACCAACCACATTGCGCGCCACCTTCACCAGGTGCCGTCGATCGGGGTTCGACAGGCGACGCCACAGGTCAACCTCACCTGGCACCAGATACGACTCGGCCCACAGTTCGTCGACTGCCGACGGCCCGCCGGGTCTCAGCGAACCAAAGAAACGCAGGGCCAGATGCGGGAGCCGACCCACGAGGCCCCGGAGGCCCACGGTCAGCCGGCTGATCCGACGTCGACCTCGTCCAACTGCAGAAGCTGCGGGTTACGACCCTCGGCCCTGCTCATCGCAGCTCCGACAAACGCCCTGAAGAGCGGAGCTGGACGATCGGGACGGCTCTTGAACTCTGGATGGGCCTGCGTGCCAATCCAGAACGGGTGATCGTCGAGCTCGACGAACTCGACGAGACGCCCATCGGGAGACTCACCCGAGCAGACAAAACCGGTGCCGTCAAAGCGCTCGCGGTAACGGGGGTTGAACTCGTAGCGGTGGCGGTGCCTCTCGGACACGACCTCTTCGCCGTAGATCTCAGCCACCCTGGAACCGGGCCTCAACTGCGCCACATAGGCACCAAGGCGCATGGTGCCACCAAGGTCGGTCACATCACGCTGCGACTCCATGAGGTCGATCACAGGGTGGGGCGTACCCGGCTGGAACTCGCTGGAGTGTGCACCCTCGAGGCCCAGGGCGTTGCGGGCGAACTCGACGGCCATGCACTGCAGGCCGAGACAGAGGCCCAGGCAGGGGATGTCGTTCTCGCGGGCAAAGCCGGCAGCGGCGATCTTGCCCTCGATGCCCCTCTCGCCGAAACCGCCGGGGATCACGATGCCATCGAGGTCGCGCAGCCGGTTCTCGGCCAGCAGGCCCTCGACGTCCTCGGCCTGGATCCAGTCGATCTCGATATCGGCACCGTGGTGGATGCCTGCGTGGTTGAGCGACTCGACAACCGACAGGTAGGCGTCGACAAGGCTCACGTACTTGCCGATGAGACCGATTCGCACCGGTGTGGTGGCATCGGCCACCCGCTGGTTCAGCGCCTTCCAGTCGGTGAGGTCTGGAGGACCGACGTCGATTCCGAGAACACCACAGAGGTAGTCGTCGAGCCCCTCGTCGTGGAGCACCAGGGGGATCTCATAGAGGCTGCCGGCATCGGGGGCGTTGACAACACCCTCGAACGGAACGTTCGAGAGCCGCGAAATCTTGCGTTCCAGGTCATCGCTTATGGGCTCGTCGCTGCGGCACACGATGGCGTGGGGCTGGATGCCGGCACTGCGCAGTTCCGCCACCGAGTGCTGGGTGGGCTTGGTCTTGTGCTCACCCGAGGGTGCGATGTAGGGCACCAGGGTCACGTGCACGTAGCAGACGTTGGCGTCGCCGGCATCGAGACGGAACTGCCTGATGGCCTCGAGGAACGGCAGGATCTCGATGTCGCCGACCGTGCCACCGACCTCGGTGATGACAACGTCGACGGACTCGCCCGTGAGCATCCTGATGCGGCGTTGGATCTCGTCGGTGATGTGGGGAATCACCTGAACGGTGCGCCCCAGGTATTCGCCCCTGCGCTCAGCGGCAATGACCGCCGAGTAGATGGACCCGGAGGTGGCGTTGGAATCGCGGGTGAGGTTCTCGTCGATGAAGCGCTCGTAGTGACCGAGGTCAAGGTCGGTCTCGCCGCCGTCGTCGGTCACGAACACCTCGCCGTGCTCAAACGGGTTCAACGTGCCCGGATCAACGTTGATGTACGGATCCAACTTCTGGATGACGACCCGGAGACCACGCTGTTTGAGGAGGCGACCGAGGGATGCGGCGGTTAGGCCCTTACCGAGCGAACTTGCGACGCCGCCCGTCACAAAGATGTGTTTCGTCACGGGGACCCAATCTATCCGCGAGCCAAGGGGTACGCGTGGCAGGTCCGGAAGAAGCAGCGGTCGTCGGTCACGCGTCGCGTGAAGCCGAGGCCGCTGCCAGCAACTCGACGGCGTGGTCCTGCGCGGTTCCGCTCTCGGGAGAACCCGAGAGCATCCGTGACAGTTCAACGACCCGTTCGTCGTCACCCAACACGGTGGCCGTGGCCACGGTCATCTCCCCGTCATCGTGCTTCGTGACCATGACCTGGCTATGGGCGTAGGCGGCCACCTGGGCAAGGTGGGTCACCACCAGCACCTGGCTGTGGCTGGCCAACTCGGCCAGCGAGGCACCAACGGCGTGGGCCACCTCGCCACCGATTCCGGCATCTACCTCGTCGAACACCTGGGTGGGGGGCGATGCGGTGAGCACCCGCCGCACCGCCAGCATGGCCCTCGCCAACTCGCCGCCCGATGCCACCTTGGAGAGAGGCAGCAGTGCCGCCCCGGAGTTGGCGGCCAGAAGGATCACCACGTCGTCGCCGGCCTCGCCGTCGACGGAGACGCCAATGGATGCCGTCGGCATGGCCAGATCACGCAGATGCGACTCGATCCGTGCAGCCAGATCGGGAGCGGCACGGCGTCTGGCGTCGCGCACCACACCGGCAGCCGCCACACGGGCGGCCTCGGCGGCGACCCGCTCGGCATCGAGCACCGCTGCCCTGGCATCGTGGTCCAACAGGCCACCAAGGCGTTCGGCTGCCTCGCGGTGGTAGTCCATGACCTCGACCAGGCTGTTGCCGTACTTGCGACGCAACTCGGCCAGCAGGCTCCTACGCTCCCCCACCTCGTTGAGACGCGCTGGATCCTCCTCGACTGTCTCGGCAAGGACACGCAGCGATGCCGACAGGTCGGCCAGGTCGGCCCCCATTCCTGCCAGCCTGTCGGCCAGGTCGGAAAACGGTGGGCGCTCGACCAGGTGACCGAGTGAGGCGGCCAGCGCCTCAGACACCGGGCCGTCACCATCGAGGAGAGCAAGAGCTGCCCCGGCAGCCTCACGGTGGGCACCTGCATCGGCCAGAAGCGCCGCCTCAGCGGCGAGGCGGTCGTATTCGTCGGGGTCCTCGATGGCCGCACTGTCGAGTTCGGCCACCTGGTAGCGGAGCAGGTCGATCTCTCGTGCCCTCACCCGTTCGTCTCCGCCCACCGACTCGAGTTCGATGTCAATGGCGGCGATGGCCTCGACAGCCTCGTGCAATGGAGCCAGGTCGACGCCGCCGAAGCGGTCCAGTGCCGCCCTCTGGGCCGGCCCGGCAAGCAGGTTCTGATGGGCGTGCTGACCGTGCAGGTCGACAAGGCACGAGCCCAACTCGGCAAGGGCCGCCGCAGTGGCCAGTTGGCCGTCGAGGTAGGCGCGGCTGCGGCCATCGCGTGGCACAACCCGACGAACGAGCACCTCGTCCTCGCCGGACAAGAAACGGCCCTCGACCACTGCCTCGTCGGCTCCGGGCCGCACGATGGACGGGTCGGCACGGCCGCCCAGCAGCAACTCGATGGCACCCACGATGAGCGTCTTGCCGGCACCGGTCTCGCCGGTGACAGCGGTCAACCCGGGACCGAACGAGATGGTGACCTCCTCGATCACCCCCAGGTCGGCAACGCGCATCTCAAGCAACATGGGGAGCATCCTCGCACGCACCTGCGACAAGGTTGGGTGACCACCCGGCAGGGGCGGGCCAGATGCAATCGACAGATCAGGCCCTAGCGGTCCTCGAGGCCGAACTTGGTCTTGAGCAACTGCTCAAAGTCACGCTTGCCGAACGTGACCAGTTGAGCCACACGATCAGCAGCCGTGCACACCACCCGGTCACCCGGCTCAAGGTCACCGAGCACCCGACCATCGACGGTCCCGGTAGCCGAACGCTCGCCCAGCACCTCGAGGCATACCTCGCTCGAGGGGTTCAACACGAGCGTCCGGTCAAAGAGCATGTGCGGCGACACCGGTGTCACCTGGATGGAACGGTGCAGGGCATCCACGATCGGCCCACGGGCCGAAAAGGCGTACGCCGTCGATCCGGTGGGCGTGGCCACGACCATTCCGTCGGCCGCATACGAGGTGAAGAAGTCGCCGTCCAGCGACACACCCAGCCGGACTGTCTGGCTGGCGGCGGTGCGCTCGACCACGACCTCGTTGAGGGCGTAGTCGACGGCGACACTCGAGCCGTCGGCCCTCTGCAGCTCCACGCGCAGCATCATGCGCTCCTCGATCCCGTGGTCACCGGCAAGGGTCCTCGCCACGGCATCGACGGCATCCTCGGGCTCAACTGCGGTCAGGTAGCCGAGGTGGCCGAAGTTGACACCCAGCACCGGCACCGCCGCGCCGTCGAGCAGGCCCACCGCACGCAGGATGGAACCATCGCCCCCGAGGCTCACCACCAGGTCCAGGTCACCTGAACCACCGATACCGAAGCCGTCGTCGCCCGAGCGGCGGATCTCGTGACCCTCATCGACCAGACGCGCGGCCAACACGTCGGCCTGTTCGACTGCAGCCTCACGGTCCTCGTGCACGACCAGGCCCACGACCGCCATCAGGCACCTCCCCCACCTGTGAGGTCCACGGCCTCGGCAACCAGAGCCGCCGGATCAAACGCCGGGGCGTCCCCCCGCACCACGTGCACCACGAACTCGACGTTGCCGTCGGCGCCTGTAATCGGAGAGGCCATACCCTCCATGATGGCGGCTCCGTGGCCGCGAATCGACCGTTCGACCTCGATAAGCACCCTCAACCAGACCTCAGGATCCCGGATGACCCCGCTGCCACGGTCCACCTCGGGCTTTCCGGCCTCGAACTGGGGCTTCACGAGGAGGAGCATCGGCGCATCATCACCAACCAGGGTGAACAGGTCGGCCATGACGGTCCGCAGCGAGATGAACGAGAGGTCAGCAACCAGCAGGTCAAACGGCGCCCCCAGTACCTCAAGATCAACCGACCTGACGTTGGTGCGCTCGTGAACGGCAACACGTGGGTCGCCACGGAGGCTCTCGTGGAGCTGCCCCCTGCCAACATCGAGGGCCACCACCGACTCGGCACCGCCCGCAAGCAGACAGTCGGTGAACCCACCGGTGCTCGAACCAACGTCGATGGCCGCCAGGCCGGCAACGTCCAGACCAAACCGCTCGAGAGCCGCCTCCAACTTCAGCCCGCCACGGCTCACAAACCGCGCGGGCGGGCCGGCAACAACGACGGCCTGTGCCGGGTCCACCAGACGGGCCGCCTTGGATGCCGGCGCACCATCGACCGTGACACGGCCATCGGCAATCACAGCCTGGGCCACCGAGCGGCTCTCGACAAGGCCCAGCCGAACCATCTCCTGATCGAGGCGTCGACGCTGGCTCACCCCAGGGCCTCGTCCACAACCGCCGCCAGATCAGCGTGCACCGAATCGGGAACCGGGTCAAACGGCATGTCGGCGTCCCCGAGGACCCCCGACAGCACCAGGGCGAAGTTCCATCCCAGTGCCCGCGCAAGGAGGCCGTCGGTGTCGGGCCGATCGCCCACGACCGTTCCGGTCGGACCCGCAGCATCGAGCACCAGGTCACAGATTGGCTGATGGGGCTTGCCGGCGAACACCGGGGTGACACCGGTTGCGGCGGCAACTGCGGCCACCAGTGCACCGGCGCCCGGACGGATGCCGTCCTCGGCCGGCCACGACACATCCTCGTTGGTGGCCAGGAGTCGGGCCCCGCCCAGCACCGCCTGGACCCCAGCCGTCAGACGCCAGTAGTCGAAGTCCTCATGCATGCCCACCAGCACGGTGTCGGCCGGACCCTCGCGCACGACGATGGCACCAACGGCCTCCAGTTCCTCACGTGCACCGGCCCCACACATGCCGAGCACGATCTCCCCGGGCTCAACCATCCGGGCGGCGGCCATGCCCGAGGTGATCACCCCGCCCATGGCATCGATTCCGTGGGAGGCCAACTTGGCCTCGACGTCAACCACCCGGCGGCCCGAGTTGTTGGTAACAAACAGCACCTTCTCGCCCGCAGCCTGCAGGCGCGCCACGGCATCTGCAGCACCGGGGATGTCATCTGTCCCAAGCCAGACGACCCCGTCGAGATCCAGAGCCCAACTCATGATGGAGGCATCGGGCGCGAGCCCGTTGCGCTCAGACCTCCCAGGTGGGAAGGGAACGCAGAAGAGCCGAGAGGTCGCCCTTGCCGCGGCTGGCAGTCACGTTGGCGATCTGATCTGCCACGGCCCTTCCGTACTCGTCGCGCTTACAGGCGCGGAAGACGCCGATCGGGGTCGGTGTGTGCGGACCCTCAGCAAGACGTGAAAGTGAGAACGCCGTGGACGGATCGGTCAGCAACTCGTCGTGCACGAGGATGGCATCTTCGCCAACGTCGGCCAGATCGACGATCTGAACGCCACCCTCACGGCGGGCAACACCTCGTTCGCCCTCAGTGCCGAAGCGGATCGGTTCGCCGTGGATCAGATCGATGAGCATGTCGTCGCGGGCGTCCTTCTTGGTGATCGCACCGAACGCCCCGTCGTTGAACACGTTGCAGTTCTGGTAGACCTCGACAAAAGCTGCACCATCGTGCAGATAGGCCCGCCTGAAGGTCTCCTGCATGTGCTTGCGGTCCATGTCGTGTGTGCGTGCCACGAAACTGGCCTCTGCACCGAGGGCCACGCTGACCGGGTTGAACGGCCGCGGTGTCGCACCCATCGGCGACGACTTCGTGACCTTGCCGGTCTCACTCGTTGGCGAGTACTGGCCCTTGGTGAGACCGTAGATCTGGTTGTTGATCAACAAGATGTTCAGGTTGATGTTGCGCCGCAGGGCGTGGATGAGGTGGTTGCCGCCGATCGACAGCATGTCGCCGTCACCACCGATTACCCAGATGTCGAGATCGGGGCGGGCCATGGCCAGACCCGTGGCGAACGCCGGGGAACGACCGTGGATGGTGTGCACCCCGTAGGTGTCCATGTAGTAGGGAAAGCGTGCCGCACAGCCGATGCCCGAGATGAACACGGTGTTTTCCCGCCGCACCCCCAACTCGGGAAGCAGGAGCTGGATGGCGGTGAGCACCGAGTAGTCGCCACAGCCCGGACACCACCGGACCTCCTGGTCGCTCTGCCAGTCGGATCGGCTCGTCTCGGGAGCCTCACCCACATCGGTTGTGGCGACATTGAGAGCGTCAGTCATCGAGAGCTCCGAGCGTTACCTGTTCGATCTCTCCCGCAGTGAACGGCTGGCCGGTCACCTTGCCGATGGCCTGGGCGTCGACGAGGTACTCGGCCCGGATCATCTTTGCCAACTGGCCCAGGTTCATCTCGGGAACCAGGACCGTCTTGTGACGGGCCAACACCTCGCCGAGGTTCTTCGGGAAGGGGTTCAGGTGGGTCAGGTGAACCTGGGCGACCTTGTGACCGGCGTTTACGACACGCCGCACGCCTCCGGTGATGGCACCCCAGGTTGAACCCCAGCCCACGACCAGCACGTCGGCCTCCGGGTGGCCGATTACCTCGACGTCGGGCACCTCTATCTGCGAGATGCGCTCGGCCCTGACTGCCACCATGTGCCCGTGGTTCTCGGTGTCGTAGCTGACGTTTCCGGAACCGTCCTGCTTTTCGATGCCTCCGATTCGGTGCATCAGACCAGGTGTGCCCGGGGGCGCCAGGGGGCGCACCAGGTTCTCGTCGCGCAGGAAGGGCCAGTACTCGGGCTCGCCGTCGGCGTTGGTGTGGTTGAACTCGGTGGCGAACTCCACGGGGATCGGTGCAAGGGAATCAACCTCGGGGAGGCGCCACGGCTCGGACCCGTTGGCCAGGTACCCGTCGGACAGGAGGATCACGGGGGTGTGGTAGGTCAGCGCAATGCGGGCCGCCTCGATCGCCACGTCGAAGCAGTCGGCCGGGGTGCAGGCAGCCACCACCGGTAGCGGTGCCTCGCCGTGACGGCCGTACATGGCCATGAGCAGGTCAGCGGCCTCGGTCTTGGTGGGGAGCCCCGTCGACGGACCACCACGCTGAATGTCGACTATCACGAGGGGCAACTCGAGGCTGACCGCAAGGCTGATTGTCTCGGACTTGAGCGCCACTCCGGGGCCACTCGTTGTGGTGACGCCGAGGTAGCCGCCGTACGAGGCCCCCAGCGCCGAGCCGACAGCTGCGATCTCGTCCTCGGCCTGGAATGTGGTGACTCCGAACGACTTGTGCTTTGACAGTTCATGGAGAATGTCGGTGGCGGGTGTGATCGGGTACGAGCCGAGGAACACCGGAAGCCCGGACAGTTCGCCGGCAGCCACCAGACCCCATGCCAGCGCCGTGTTTCCGTTGATGTTCGTGTAGGTGCCGGGCTGCTGGGGAGCAGCAGGCACAACCACACGCTGGTGCCCGATCTCGGCGGTCTCGCCGAAGGCGTGGCCTGCCCGATACGCCGCCTTGTTGGCAGCGATGATCAGGTCACGGCCGGCGAACTTGGTGTCGATCCACTCCATCGTGGGTTCGGTCGGGCGGCTGTACATCCACGACACCAGGCCAAGGGCGAAGAAGTTCTTGGACCGCTCGGCATCACGCGGCTTGACTCCGAGGTCCTTGCAGACCTCCTTGGTGAGGCTTGTCATGGGCGCCGTGATGAGCATGTAGCCGTCGAGGTCTGAGCCGTCGAGCGGGTTGGTCTCGTAGCCGGCCTTTACCAGGTTGCGCTCGTCGAACGCGTCGGCGTTCACGATCAGGGTGCCACCGGGCACCAGCATGTGGAGGTCGGACTTGAGTGCCGCCGGGTTCATCGCCACCAGAACGTCGGGGGCGTCGCCGGGGGTCATGATGTCGTGGTCTGAAACCTGGACCTGGAAGGCGGACACGCCAGCGAGGCTTCCGGCTGGTGCGCGGATCTCGGCCGGGTACTCGGGAAGGGTCGCCAGGTCGTTACCAAAAAGGGCGCTGGCACTCGTGAAACGGTCGCCGGTGAGCTGCATTCCGTCGCCGGAGTCGCCGGCGAAGCGAATGATGACCTTGTCTACAGATACCGCATCGGGGGGTGCCGCTGTATCGGTCACGTCGCCACCTGCCGTCTCATGCCCATCGGCGTTCCGGCCTCGTTGCCGGTCGTCCCCTGCACGCGCATAACCATAACCACGCGCGATCCAAAGGCCAGTGATCCGGGGAGGCAATTCTCTGCGATGTTGGTCACAGCGCCGGCAACGTCGACGACCCGTGGAGCAGGCGTCAGGCCACGCCTACCGAGGAGTCCAGATAGACATCCTGGATTGCGTTCAACAACTCCACTCCATCGGAGATCGGACGCTGGAAGGCCTTGCGGCCGCTGATGAGGCCCATACCCCCGGCACGCTTGTTGATGACCGCCGTGCGTACCGCCTCGGCGAGGTCGCCGGCACCCGACGAGGCGCCACCACTGTTGATGAGACCGATGCGGCCCATGTAGCAGTTGGCCACCTGCCAGCGGCACAGGTCGATCGGGTGGTCGCTGGTGAGCTCGTCGTACACGAGCGGGTGGGTCTTGCCGAAACCCGGAATGGCGTTGTAGCCGCCGTTCACCTCGGGCAGCTTCTGTTTGATGATGTCGGCCTCGATGGTGACGCCGATGTGGTTGGCCTGGGCGGTCAGGTCGGCCGAGGCGTGGTGATCGACACCGTCGACCTTGAAACCCGAGTTGCGCAGGTAGCACCACAGCACCGTGAACATGCCCAGCTCATGGGCCCGTGCGAAGGCCTCTGAGACCTCGGCGATCTGGCGGGTGGACTCGTCTGACCCGAAGTAGATGGTGGCGCCCACACCTGCAGCACCCAGGTCGTATGCCTGGTCGACCGAGCCGTACATGACCTGGTCGAAGGTGTTGGGAAGGGTCAGGAGTTCGTTGTGGTTGAGCTTGACGATGAAGGGGATCCGGTGGGCGAATCGTCGGGACACCGCCCCCAGCACACCGAAGGTTGAGGCGACCGCGTTGCAGCCGCCCTCGATTGCCAGCTCAACGATGTTGGCCGGGTCGAAGTAGGCGGGGTTCGGTGCGAACGAGGCCGCCGCCGAGTGCTCGATGCCCTGGTCGACCGGCAGGATCGACACGTAGCCGGTTCCGCCCAGGCGACCGTGGTCAAAGAGCGACTGGATGCTGCGCAGCACCTGTGGTGACCGGTCGGTCTGGGCAAGCACGTCGGAGACATAGTCGGGGCCAGGGCCCGACAGCAGGTCGGCCGGGATTCCCTTCGCCTCGTGCTCCAACAGGTAGGCGGCATCGCCGCCCAACAGGTTCTCGAGTTCCACCTGACTTCTCCCGGATCATGAACTGGATGACCGCCGTGACGCTGCCGCCACGGCACCGGTTCACCATACGCCGACCACGGGCACGCGCGGGTACAGGTTCTGGCCCGCCGTCAGGTTGACGCCACTCCGACGGGAAGGGTCGTGCCCAGGCGGGTTCGTGCAGACTCGAACAGCTTTGAGGCCCTGACGCCGTTGCGTACCGGAACCACACGATCGGCCACCACCTCGGTGCGGCTCACCGTGGTGCCACCTGCACGGAAGAAGCGCCGATGCACCCTGCCGACCACGGCCACCCTGTCGCCAGCCGAGAGAGACCTCTCGCTCGCTATCGGGTCGAAGCGGACAACCGGGACCGAGTCGGTCGCCCCACCGGCGCGCACGGTGACCTCGCAGCGCAGGAGCACGCTGCCTGACTCCAGATCGAGCGGCCTGGGGTCGCTGCTCAACTCACCCACCAGGACACACAGGTTGGTATCGGACGGGCCCGACTCGGACATGGACGCTTCGTTGGCAGCCATCGAGGCTCCCTTCGCTCGGATCCGGGCTCTGCACCCGGACCACTGTTGACGGGGAAGCCGACACACGCACCGTAGGCGGGGCCTGTGACAAGGGCCCGCCGGTGTCAGTTGAGCGACCTCAACCTGTCGGAGACATCGGCGAAGTCGGGGTTGCGGCTGGCTATCCAGCGAAACAACTCTCGGGCCCGGGGTGTTGCGCCCGACCTCTCGTAGAGGTCCCCAAGCGCGTAGGCACGTCGCAGGTGATGGTCGCGTGCCCGCTTTGGAACAGACCAGCCACGCTCAAGCTCACGCACCGCATCGGCCATGCGACCCTGGTCGGCCAGGGCACCCGCAGCCACGAGGCGACCCTCGGTCACAAGCGCTGCACCAGGCGACGCATCGCGCAGTTCGGTCCAGAGCACCTCGACATCGGCCCACCTGCCCTGGGCCCGGTAGCAGTCGGCCAGCACAGGGTGCTGCTCGGTTCCGCCGGTCAGGTCCCGGAACACCTCGAGCCTCTTTGCGGCGGCCTTCCAGTTTCCGATTCGGTAGTGGGTCAGGCCCAGGAGCTCGACCACCTCGACCACCTCGGGGGCACGCTCGACCAGCGAGTTCAGGATGCGCCGGGAATCGTTGAAGCGCTCGTCGTCGAAGGCGCGTGCGGCCTCCTGCAACTTGGCCGACGCACGCGAACCGGCACCATCGCCCAGTGCCCTGCGGAGGGCGACATCGGCATCAGGTAGGCGCCTCGGTGCATCCGGCAGCGGTTGCCTCTCGAGCGCCCTGTGAACCCGACCGGACCGGGCCGGGCTGACACCACGTGCCACGGCATCGGCCGCCTCGCGGCGCAGACGGTCTGAGCGCTCGGGCGGTGTGCGGTCGGGTCGGGTGGTCCGCTCGGCGGTCTGCTCGCGGCGCCAGTCGCGGTCCTCGGCCTCTTCACGCTCGAGGCGTCCGGCCGCACGCCGGGCCACCCCACCCCAGTTCTTCGGGCCGGCATCGTCTGGTGGACGACGGCGGCGGTCGGGGTTCTGGCCGTCGGGGCGCCCGTCACGCTGGCGCCGCCCGTCGCGGCTCCCACCGGATCCCCGGTCGGGACGTCGATCGCCACCCCGGGAGCCTCCACCCTGACGGGGTGAGCGTCGATCCTGTGGTGGGGCCATGGGCGATGAGGCTACCGGCGCCGCGCCGGCCACGAGCCTCCCCCGCACTGCAGGTAGCGTCCCCCTGCACACCCAGGAGACCCAATGACCCTCTCGATCGTCGCCCTCGACCCGGACACCGGCCAACTCGGTACCGCCGTGCACACAGGCTGGATGGCTGTCGGCAACAAGGTCCCCTGGGTTGAGGCCGGCGTGGGTGCCGTTCTCACCCAGGCTGTAACCGAAGCCTCCTACGGGCCACGCTCCCTCGACCTGTTGCGCTCGGGCCACTCCCCCGCCGAGGCCCTTGGCACCCTGATCGCCGAGGACCCCCATGCCGAGTCCCGCCAGGTTGCGATAGTCGATTTCGAGGGTCGGGTCGCCGTCCACACGGGTAGCGGCTGCATCCCCAGTGCCGGCCACTCAGTGGGCGACGGCGTTGTGGCGGTGGCCAACATGGCTGGCGCAGACGGAGTCTGGGACGTGATGCTCGATGCCTTCGGCAGTGCCTCAGGGCCCCTTGCACGCAGGCTCTGCTCAGCTGTTACCGCCGGCCACGAGGCAGGTGGCGACCTGAGAGGCTCCACATCGGCCGCCCTGGTGGTCGCCCCCGGCGGGGTCGCCGAACCGGGGTGGACCCGACAGGTCGACCTGCGAATCGACGACCACCCCGAGCCCGTAGCCGAGTTGGCACGCCTGCTCGACCTGCACGAGATGTACGACCTCATGGGCACCGGCATCAACGCCGTTACCACCGGCAGGACCGACGAGGCCATGACCGCACTCGAGGCAGCAGCCGGCCATCCCCTCAGCAACGCCCAGACCGGCTTCTGGCAGGCCGCAGCCCAGCTTCTGGCCGGTGACAGCGAAGCTGCCGAAGCCACCCTCCGGAAGGCCACGGGTGATGACACCGGCTGGCGTCTCCTCTGGGAACGCAGCAGGTCGAGCGGCCGCCTCACCCCGCCCAGCTGACACGAAACCCGTCCCAAAACGCGCTCGAGCGGGGCCCTAAGGCCCCGCTCTCAGCGTGCGAAATCCGGCGGCGTCCTACTCTCCCAGGGCCTCTCGACCCAAGTACCATCGGCGCTGGCGGGCTTAACTTCCGTGTTCAGAATGGGAACGGGTGTGACCCCGCCGCCATAGCCACCGAAACCTTTTGTGCCCACCCCTGCGGGGTGGTGGGCACGAGTTCAGTTGTCAAAGAGCGGTCCATGGACCCCTCAAGCACTCCATAGCGAACACGAACATCGGAATCAACGGTCGATGTTATGTAACCAAGCCCTCGGCCGATTAGTACCGGTCGGCTGAACACGTTGCCGTGCTTACACCTCCGGCCTATCAACGTGGTGGTCTGCCACGGGCCTTACCCGGTTTCCCGGTGGGAGATCTCATCTTGAAACGGGCTTCCCACTTAGATGCTTTCAGCGGTTATCCCTTCCGTAGGTGGCCAACCAGCCATGCTCCTGGCGGAACAACTGGCACACTAGAGCTACGTCCGTCCCGGTCCTCTCGTACTAGGGACAGCCTTTCTCAAATCTCCTCCGGCTGCAGAGGATAGGGACCGAACTGTCTCACGACGTTCTAAACCCAGCTCGCGTACCGCTTTAATGGGCGAACAGCCCAACCCTTGGGACCTGCTTCAGCCCCAGGATG